>Ga0115006_10000080_pt1 | contig 44645 bp, 38 predicted proteins | sample ArcOceMetagenome_3_FD_88943 | JGI IMG/M metagenome (GOLD analysis project Ga0115006, IMG submission 88943) | Marine eukaryotic phytoplankton communities from Arctic Ocean - Arctic Ocean- Svalbard ARC20M Metagenome | ecosystem: Environmental > Aquatic > Marine > Oceanic | place: Arctic Ocean...
TGTCAAAATACTTGGAGCTTCTGGAATAAATGCACTATCAAGAATTATTGGTTTCATTGTTATTGCAATTGGTGTAGAATTTATTATTTCAGCAGTTGTTAGTATTTTTAATATTGCCTAACGGTTGGCTAAGAAATCTTAGGGGAGTTTGAAACTCTACCCTTTCAAGTTAGCACTTAGCCAAATCAAATGTCTTTATTGTTAATTTACTTTCAATTCTTAATATGTTTACCCAATCTTCTAAATCGATATTCCATTTAATTATTTTAGTGAAATTGTCTAACACTTCTTGTAAACGGTTAACATTTTCAGGAGAAGTACTTGTCTTATAAACAGATATTATTGTTCTTTCTGAATTCATTTTAACTTCATTTAGATACTTCACAATACTTTTTAAATGCAGTATTCATTGTGTTGTATTTGACTACCATATTTTCTCTCATTGCTGGCTTCATTACTAAACCTTTCATAAGTCCGCTCATTTTTTCATAGTTAATAAATCGAGTTTTTTTTCCGGCATCAATGGATTCAAAAATATGAACGTGTTCCGCTTTCAATAATCCCCAATTAACTCCCCAAAAAAATACTTCAGGACTATTTTCGTAAACTTTGGGGTTAACTGGAGCGGGTGCAGGGTCGTTTTTTCGTCCAAAATTAATAACTAAATCTAACGTTGGTTTAGTTGTTAAATCATTTATATTTCCTTTTTTTACTGATATTTTTGGAAATACAGTGTTCCAATCACTCCATTTTTTGAAATCTAAGAATTTTGCTCTTACTACTTCTGGAGAGGCGTTAATAATAATTTCTGTAAATGCAGTAGTTTTACCAGTTACTTCAATGGCTTGCTTAATGTAAGATGTTTTTTTACTCATTTTTGTTTTCTGATTTGTGGTGTTTTGTGCTATAGTTGATAGACCGAGTACACTTATTAATAATGTTGTAATTGCTAACTTCATTTTTGTTCTTTTTAATTATAGTACAAAGGTGAAATTTACAAAATCGGTTTATTTAATTAAATCGCAAAATTTTGAATACATTTCGCAGAAGATTTATTTTTACTTGGTTTTGTGCATTCAGATGAGTTTTTTTTACCTTGTGCCTAACGGTTTGTGTATGGTGTCGTAGCATCCCAAAGGGGGCTATGCATTATACATATTGTTATGCACTTTTATTCTGTTTTTATCAGCTTTATAGAATGATTATCAATATTCAAAACATAAACGTTCGGAGGTAATGATGATAGATTAATTGTGTTAATATTAGAATTCAGTCTTCCACTTGACACCAGTTCTCCAATAGTTGAGTAAATTCTAAATTCTTTTTCCTCCGCTATCTCCAATTCTATCGTTAGCTCTGAATTTACAGGGTTGGGATAAACTCTATAATTTTCTTGCGTGCTACTATATTCATTTAATGAAGTTGGCGCACATCCAATTAATCCATTGATGTCGTAACTTGAAACAAATTGCCAAATCTCTTCGCTAGCATCAATAGTCATATTCCCAAAACTTCCAGGCCAATCATGCCCTCCACCTATCACCTTTAATTCTTCCACGTAGGAACAACCTGATGCAGTAGACCAGGTATATCGCTCTACACTTGGACTTACAGTACTCATAGTAGCACTAGTATCGCAATTGTTATGGGTTGCCCAATAACTATGTGTTGCTGCCGCAGAAATATAATACTCTATACCGCCAAATGTCAGTCCATTGTACGGAGAAGTGAGGTCATTCGTGCCAAGTATTGTAAGAATACCGGTGGGATGAACCGGAGAGCAATAACTATTTGGATTGGCTTGCATGGTTCTGGCTACAGCACCAATAGCCGCAATTTTGCTATTGAGTTTACAAGCAAGTTCATAGGAGAATTCACCTCCTAATGAATACCCACAAGCATATATTCTGTTCTGGTCTATTTGGTAATCACTGGTAATAGAGTCTATCAGTGCACTAACAAATGGCACATCATTAAAAGTCCCTGCCGTTTTAGGAAGCCAGTTCAGAGAATTTCCGTCACTAGGGTCAGGTCGTGCTTGGGGGTAAACAAGAATAAAATCAGCAGTGTCGGCTATAGGTCTCATATCGGCTGTTATCCGCCAATTGGCAATAACTCCATTACCTCCATGAAAATTAAATAGCAAAGGAAAATTTGTAGTTCCATCATAACTTGCAGGTACATAAATACTATATGCCCTTGTTAAGCCATTATACTGTATAGTTTCGCTAATGTATCCTTGAGCATGGCTTACACTAAGAAAAGCAGTAAATACCAGGAGTGAAAGAAGTCTTTTTATTCTCATAATTATATTTTTATGGTTTTATATTAATATATACCGTTCAAAAACATGCGTTACCCTACTTTTAATTGTTGCATAACAATGGAATATAGTTAACAGTTAACTATATATCTACTATGTATTTTGTTTGTTGTTATCCAAATGTAATGAATCTAGAGGATTATTTATGTTAATTAACTCATTAATTTATAAGTGAGTATATGTTTCTGTAGTTTTGGAGCTGGAATAGGTTATTGCTTCTTTAAAACTATTTTATAGTAATAGTTGTTATTTGACTTAACTCATTCCCTAACCAGAAAAACAATTCCCCAAAAAAAGGGAGAAAGCAATTGCTTTCTCCCTTTTGAATAATTCTAGTTATTTGTTTTTTACTTACTCAACAACATATTCCTTTCAGAATATATTTTTCTAAAGAATTTATCTTTCAAGTCATCAATGAAGTAAATTGCTTCTCCAGTCGATTTCATTTCTGGGCCAAGTTCTTTGGCAACTTCAGGGAATTTCTCGTAAGAAAACACTGGAATTTTAATTGCGTATCCTCCTTTCTTTGGGTTAAAGTTAAACTCACTCAATTTTGCTCCCAACATTACTTTAGTTGCATAATTTACATACGGTTCGTCATAGGCTTTTGCAATAAACGGAACTGTACGAGATGCTCTTGGGTTTGCTTCAATGATGTATACTTCGTCATCTTTTATTGCAAACTGGATGTTTATTAATCCAACTGTATTCAATGCGAGAGCAATTTTCTTAGTGTACTCAGCCATTTTTGTAAGGATTAAATCTCCCAAGTTATAAGGCGGTAACAAAGCATATGAATCTCCAGAGTGAATTCCTGCAGGCTCTATGTGTTGCATCATTCCAATGATGTATACATTTTCTCCGTCACAAATTGCATCTGCTTCGGCTTCAATGGCTCCACCAAGAAAGTGATCGACTAAGATTTGGTTATTTGGCATATCCCTTAAGATATCTACCACATGCGTTTCCAATTCTTGCTCGTTTATTACAATCTTCATTTTTTGTCCTCCCAATACGTAAGAAGGTCTTACCAATAATGGAAATCCTAATTCTTTAGATATTTCTATGGCTTGTTCAGCACTTTCTACCACACCAAATTTTGGGTAAGGAATGTTCAATTCTTCAAGCTTGTTAGAGAATCTTCCTCTGTCTTCAGCCAAATCTAGAGAATCAAATCCAGAACCAATGATCTTAATTCCGTGTTTTTCTAGTTTTTCAGCCAATTTAAGAGCCGTTTGCCCTCCCAGTTGCACAATTACTCCTTCAGGCTTTTCGTGACGTATAATGTCATAAATATGCTCCCAGAATACGGGTTCAAAATATAATTTATCTGCCGTATCAAAATCAGTAGAAACAGTTTCTGGATTACAGTTTATCATAATGGTTTCGTAGCCCATTTCTTTGGCTGCAAATATTCCGTGTACACAACAGTAATCAAATTCTATTCCTTGTCCAATTCTGTTTGGCCCAGATCCTAAGACAATAATTTTCTTTTTATCAGAAACTACAGACTCGTTCTCCATAGCAAACGTAGAGTAGTAGTAAGGTGTTTGTGCTTTAAACTCTGCAGCACACGTGTCTACTAATTTATAAACTCTATTGATGTTAAATTCTTCTCTTTTAGAGTAAATTTCACTCTCCCAACATTTTAATAAGTGAGCAACTTGTCTATCTGCGTATCCTTTTTGTTTGGCTTCAAATAATAATTCTTTAGGAATATCAGCCAAGCTATATTTCTCAATTCTTTTTTCTGTATGGATTAAATCTTCGATTTGCCTCAAGAACCAATCGTCAATTTTTGTAAGTTCTTTAATGGTTTTAAAAGGAATTCCTAGTTTTATTGCATCATACACATGGAATAATCTATCCCAACTTGCGTGTTTCAAACTGTGTAATAATTTCTCCTGGTTTCTTTCTTCTTTTCCATCAGCCCCCAATCCGTTTCTTCCAATCTCTAGTGATTGACAAGCTTTTTGTAAGGCTTCTTGAAACGATCCACCAATTGCCATTACTTCTCCTACCGATTTCATTTGAAGACCTAATTCACGGTTAGCTCCTTTAAACTTATCAAAGTTCCATCTAGGAATTTTTACGATTACGTAATCCAAAGTTGGCTCGAATAAGGCAGAAGTATTTTTTGTAATCTGATTATCCAATTCATCTAAGGTGTAACCAATAGCTAATTTAGAAGCAATTTTTGCAATAGGATATCCAGTGGCTTTAGACGCTAAAGCAGAAGAACGAGAAACCCTTGGGTTGATTTCAATGGCAATAACATCTTCATTTTCATCTGGAGAAACAGCAAACTGTACGTTACATCCTCCAGCGAAGTTTCCAATCGAGCGCATCATAAGAATTGCCATATCACGCATTTTTTGGAATGTCGTATCTGACAATGTCATAGCAGGTGCAACCGTAATTGAGTCACCCGTGTGAATTCCCATTGGATCGAAATTTTCAATCGAACAGATAATAACTACGTTATCATTTGCATCACGCAAAAGTTCCAACTCGAACTCTTTCCAACCGAGTAATGCCTTATCGATCATTACTTCGTGAATCGGAGATATTTTTAATCCGTTTTCCAACAAGTTGTCAAACTCTTTTGGACTATGAACAATTGCTGCACCTGCACCCCCTAAAGTATAAGATGCTCGAACACAAAGTGGAAATCCGAATTCTTGAGCAATTTCTTTTCCTTGTAAGAATGACTTTGCAGGCTTTTGTGGAGCCATTGGAACTCCAATTTTGTCCATTAAAATTCTAAATGCATCCCTATTTTCAGTGACTTCAATAGCATCAATATCTACTCCAACAATATCTACTCCATATTCATCCCATATTCCTAGTTCTTTACATTTGATACATAAGTTCAAAGCAGTTTGTCCACCCATTGTTGGCAATACAGCATCAATGTTGTGGTTCTTCAGAATTTCTTCTACGTATTCAGGTTCTAATGGTTTAAGATAAATATTATCAGCTACCATCTTGTCTGTCATAATTGTTGCAGGGTTAGAATTGATTAGGGTAACTTCAATTCCTTCCTCTCTTAATGACCTTGCTGCCTGTGAACCGGCATAGTCAAATTCACATGCTTGACCAATTACAATAGGTCCACTACCTATTATAAGAACTGATTTTATATCCGTATTTCTTGGCATTATTTAGTTTTTTCTAGGTTTAATAACTGTTTAGACTCAAATTTGGTAAAATTACAGAAAATAGGGCAAAAAAAAAGGACAACTATTGTTGTCCTTATCATTTTTTATTAACATTATCTTTTTGGTCTTGCCTCGCAAGAAACAGATAGCTTTTTTCTTCCCTTCTTTCTTCTTCTAGCAAGAACTCTACGTCCATTAGCTGATGACATTCTTTCTCTGAAACCGTGTTTGTTTCTTCTCTTTCTTCTTGATGGTTGGTATGTTCTTTTCATATCTGTTTATTATTACGAACTGCAAATTTACATAATTTATTATTTATACAAAGTATTATTAAAAATAATTTTAATTTTATGCAAAATAAATAGTACTTATCGTATTTATGTTTCGATATACCCCGTTATATAGGCATTTATTATTTGGATTGTAAAGTTAAAATTTTATCCTTTGTAGTAGATTTTTCAATTCTATTACGTAATAACTAAAAAGTAAGAATGGCAAGACCAGAAAGAATCAAATTAGAAAAAGGAACGTTTAAAAAAGCGGCTACTTTTTTTCGTTTTATAAAACCATACAAAGCAACTTTCATTCTCGGAATGATTTTTCTTTTTTTATCCAGTGTCACGGCCATGTTGTTTCCTTACCTTATGGGGCAACTTATAGGAAAAGAAAAACCGGTAGATATTGCTGGAGTAGAAACTATAATTCCTGATGCATCTCAATGGATTGATATGAATAACACTTCTACACTTATTATTGTAATGATGTGTGTGTTTGGTGCGCAAGCCATCTTTTCTTTTTTCAGAATTTATTTGTTTGGATATTTTACTGCAAATGCTTTAAAAGACTTAAGACTCGAAGCTTTTTCTCAATTAGTTTCTTCTCCACTAAACTTTTTTAATAAAAATAAAGTAGGGGAGTTAACAAGTAGAATTTCTTCTGATGTAGAAATGTTGAGGGATACTTTAAATTCTACTTTAGCTACTTTTATTAGGCAAATAATTACGGTAATTATTAGTTTAATTGCTTTGTTTTTTATGTCGCCAAGGCTTTGTTTTATAATGCTTGGAGTAGTTCCAGTGGTTGCAATTATTGCAGTGTTTTTTGGTAAATTCATTAAAAAAATAGCCAAAGAAACACAAGATTCGTCCGCACAATCTAATTCTGTATTGGAAGAAAGTCTCATGGGAATAAACAATGTGAAAGCATTTGCAAATGAATTTTTTGAAATAATTAGGTACAAAAAGAGAGTCATTGAAGTAAGAGACAAAACCATGAGAATTGTGAAATGGAGAGGGTTATTTACCACTTTTGTTATCTTTTTTATGTTTGGATCCATTGTATTTGTTATTTGGCAAGGAAAACTGATGGTAGATACAGGTGACATGAGTAATGAGAATTTTTTCAGTTTTATTTTGTACACTATTTTTGTGGGAGGAGCAATTAGTAATTTACCTGATTTATATGCTAAAGTTCAAAAGGCAGTAGGTTCTACAGAAAGTTTGATGACAATATTGGATGGAGAAACCGAAGATCTTTCTTTAAAACCAATAGAGAAACCTCTTAACTTGAAAGGGAAAGTAAATTTTAATAACGTCTCATTTTCTTACGAAACAAGGGATGATGTTGAGGTTTTAAAAGGAATAAGCATGAACGTGAAAGCTGGGCAGCAAATAGCTTTGGTTGGTCCTTCTGGTTCAGGAAAATCTACTTTGTCGGCTTTGTTGTTGCAATTTTATAAACCAATTTCAGGTTCTATATTATTTGATGATAAAAACGCAAACGAGTATTTTTTAAGTGAATTGAGAAATGAAATGGCGATTGTACCGCAAGAAGTAATTTTGTTTGGAGGAACAATAAAAGAAAACATTGCTTACGGAAACTTAAACGCTTCGGAAGAAGAAATAATAGAAGCTGCAAAAGGAGCCAATGCACATGGCTTTATATCTGAATTTCCAGAGGGTTACGAGACTTATGTTGGCGATAGAGGGATTCAGTTATCTGGAGGGCAGAAACAAAGAGTTGCCATTGCAAGAGCTATTCTCAAAAACCCTTCTATTCTTATTTTAGATGAAGCAACCAGTTCGCTCGATTCTGAAAGTGAATTATTGGTGCAAGAAGCACTGGATAGGTTAATGAAAGGAAGAACTTCTTTTGTGATTGCACATAGACTATCTACAATAAAAAATTGCGATAAAATTCTTGTACTAGAAAGTGGTAATATTGTGGAATCTGGAACTCATGAGGAATTAGTGAAGTTGGAAAATGGCGTGTATAGAAATTTAAGTGAGATACAGTACAGATAGTTTTCTAGACATTAGAGGTTAGAAAATAGATTTTAGAACTAACTTTATTAAATGATAGTTGTCTGTCTAAGGTTTTCTAATAAGCTTAAGATAAACTAAAGATAAAGACAAAGACTAAAACGAGAATCATACAATGTTAAAAGGACAGAATATATATTTAAGAACAATAGAACCCAATGATGCTCAATTGATGTTGAAATGGGAAAACAATTCTGAGAATTGGGCTGTGAGTAATACTTTAGTTCCATTTTCAGAGCATTTGATTTTACAATACGTGAACTCTGCTCAAGATATTTTTGAAACCAAACAATTGCGTTTTATTATTTGTGTAACAGATACGGATAAACCAATTGGAACAATAGATTTATTTGAATACGATCCTTTAAACCAAAGAGCAGGACTAGGTGTATTGATTGACGAGGTGAGTGAAAGGAATAAAGGATATGCAAATGAAGCTTTAAAACTGATGATAAGATACAGTTGGGATAGGCTAAACTTACACGGATTGTTTTGTAATATATTTGAATCGAATGAACACAGCATTAAGTTGTTTCAGAAAAATGGATTCGTACAAACAGGAATTAAAAAAGACTGGGCACTTATAAAAAAAAATTGGGAGAATGAATTGTTTTTTCAATTGATAAATGAATGAGAAATTTTAATAGTAAAGAGAAGAAATTCTGGGATTGGTTTGTAAAAAATAAAACAAAACTAGAGGAGTTTATTGATTCTAATCAGAAGGACTATTCCATTTATCTTGAGCTAACAAGTGAACTTAAATCCTATAATGAATTGCTGAATCCCGAACTAACGGGAGACGAAGAGGGTGTTTACTGTTTTATAGTTACTCCAGATGGAATAAGAGAAGGGGTTGAGCCAACTACAAAAATAATTTATTCTGGTCCAGAAATTGTTGGGTGGAAGTTTTTCAGATTTAGACAATCAAAAGATAAATTTGGAATAAAAATTAATGAAGTAGATGTTGATATTGCAGACATTAAAATACTAAGAAAACTAGATATTGAAAATAAGGGAGTAGACATTAGTGTTTGTTTTAAAAACTATGAGGATGCAAATTCTGATTTTAAAACAGCAGGTTTTTTGATGTTGGATCATGTGGTTGGAGAAATGAATATGTTGGCAAGAGTTGATGCTGTGGATTTTTTAAGTTGGAATGATATTCCAAAACAAGAAGAAACGATTACCTTGTTGGCGCTAAGAAAAGAAATAGAAGAAAAATTATATTAGAATGAAATTATTAAAAGAATTATGTGGTGTTCATGCTCCATCAGGAAATGAAATTGCCATGACAGAATACCTTCTTGATTACATTGAGAAGAATAAGAAAAACTGGAAAGTACAACCAGAAATCATTTTTGGAGATGGATTTCAGGACTGCATCATGCTAAAGTTTGGAAATCCAACTACAGCTATTTTTGCACACATAGATTCTATTGGATTTACTGTAAAGTATAACAAAGAGATTGTAAAAATTGGAGGACCAAGAACAATTGAAGGAACCAAATTGGTAGGGGAAGACTCTCAAGGGAAATTTGAATGCGAATTATTGGTGATAGAGTATGAAGATGGACCAGACCGATACGAATATATATTGGATAGAGAGATTGATAGAGGGACTGATTTAGTTTTCAAAAGAGAATTTATTGAAACAGATTCTCACGTACAATCTTGCTACATGGATAATAGATTGGGGGTTTGGAATGCATTACAAGTTGCCGAAAACTTAGAAAATGGAGTAATTTGCTTTTCTTGTTGGGAAGAGCACGGAGGAGGTTCTGTCGGTTATTTAGCAAGACACATGTACGAAAACTGGGGAGTTCGCCAGGCATTAATTTCTGATATTACTTGGATTACAGAAGGAGTAACAGATGGAGATGGAGTTGCAATCTCAATGAGAGATTCTGGATTGCCAAGAAGAAGTTACATAAACCGAATTATAGCACTTGCTAAGCAAGGAGGAATAAAATACCAGCTGGAAGTAGAGAATGCTGGAGGAAGTGACGGAAACGCGCTACAAAAATCTCCTTATCCATTCGATTGGTGTTTTATTGGAGCAGCAGAACATGATGTGCATTCACCAACAGAGAGAGTGAACAAAGCAGATGTTATAGAAATGGTAAAGTTGTATGAATATTTAATGGAGAAGCTTTAGAAATTTATTCTAAATTGAATTCAATATTTTAATCAGTTTTTGATATTTTGGATCATTTGAATCTCCCTTTTCATCTGCATCATACAAATTGATAAGTCCCCATTCAATATGACCGAGAATTAAATTTTTCTTGTCAATATTTTTTTCAGCCGATAATATATCAATTATCGGTTGTTGATTACATACAAAGTATTCTCCTAGAATAAATGAAGGCATTTCATTTGCGGAGCCTTTATCAGTCCATAAAACTTCGAAAAATAATTTTATTGTAGAAGTGTCGTTTGTTGAGCATAAATAATTTGGCAGAATCATTAGTATAGCATCATACTTATTTTCACTATAGATTTCTCTTTTCTTTCTTGAAACTGCATACTTTTTATTGTCTTTTAATCTCCACGCTTTTTGAAATTCATTTGCTAAATATTTTTGCTGGATAAGCACAGGTTTTATAAGCTCCTTTTGCTTTTTAGTTGAAAGCTCTTCAACTAATTGAATCCTGCTTTTATGAACAAAACCTTCGATATTTCTTCCTTTCCAGGTTGTTACTTTAACCCAGTTTGAATTTTCAAAAAAATCACATTCGAAAAAGTCATTTTCAAAAAGAGTATCAATAATTTGAAAATTGATTCCTTGTCCTTTTCTTATATTGATGTAACCATCAGGATCTTTTATTATAGCAATATCTGCCTGAGAAAAAGCAACAGATTGTATTAACAAAATTAATATTAGTGTAATAAAATTCCTCATAAGCTTAATTTAAAAACAAGAATACAAGAGTAATTGGGTTTAACTATTCAAAGCTTCCCTAACAGCCATACATTTAGTAAGAATCCCTTCCAATTTATCTAATTGTAACATAGTATGTGGATCACTTTTGGCTTCGCTTGGGTTAGGATGAACTTCCATAAAGAAACCATCTGCTCCTGTGGCAATTGCCGATAAAGCAATAGATTCAATCAAAGTAGGATCACCACCGGTTACACCTTCTGTTTTGTTTGGTTTTTGTACAGAGTGAGTACAATCCATAATTACTGGGGCTCCTAGCTTTTTCATTCTGTGAATTGCTGTAGCATCTACAATCAAATCCGAATAACCAAAAGTAGTTCCTCTTTCGCACAACCACACTTTTTTATTCCCTGTAGAAAGTACTTTTTCTAATGGGAAAATCATTGCTTCTGGCGATAAAAATTGTCCTTTTTTAATGTTTACACCACAACCAGATTTTCCTGCTTCAAGTAATAAAGCTGTTTGGCGACACAAAAATGCTGGGATTTGAAGATGGTCTACAAATTTTGCAACATGAGCCACTTCATGGCTTTCGTGAATATCTGTGATAGTTTCAACTCTTAAGTCTTTTCCTATTTGTTTGATGATATTCAAAGCAATATCGTCTCCAATTCCAGTAAAACTATCCAATTTAGAACGGTTTGCTTTTCTGTAACTTCCTTTAAATATAAATTCGATATCCAGTTTTTCACAAATCCTTTTTACTTCTTTCCCAATTTTGAAAGGAGTAATGTCATCTTCTATGGCACATGGACCAGCTATAAGTGTAAATTTTTTCATGGGTTAAATATAGAATTTTAGAAGGTTAGAATTATATAATTTTAGTTTTTTTTCAAAGACATTGTAGTCTCTTCCCTTTGGAAAGGCTAAGATGGGATTTAATTTTCTCCTCTAGCCTTACTCCCCAAATAACCAGAATGGTGTCTTTTGGCATATTCTTCTTTGGAGAATCCTATCTTTTGCATTAACAATACGATTACCACATCTCCTATTACAGTCATTGCTGTTGTTGAGGTTGTTGGAGTTAATCCAAGTGGACAAACCTCTTCTGGAGCTCCTGTGTACAATATAACATCCGAAGATTTGGCTAAATCACCGTCCAAGTTTCCTGTAAGTCCTATGATTTTAATATCTGTATATAAACGCTTTACTAAGACTTCTAGCTCTACAATTTCTCTTGTTTTACCAGAGTTTGAAATCAAGATTAACACATCATTTTTTTGTACAATTCCTAAATCTCCATGCTGAGACTCGCTAGGGTGAAGAAAAACAGCTGGTGTTCCTGTAGAAGACAAAGTTGTAGCAATATTAACTCCAATTTGTCCAGCTTTCCCCATTCCACTAATCACCACTTTTCCTCCTTTGATGTGAACTTGCTCATGAATTAGATTCACCGCTTTTTCAAAACTTTCGTCAGAGGCAATGCTTTTTATAGCATTTGCTTCTCGGTTTATTATCTCTTGAATTGTATTAATCATAACACAAATGTAAGGAATATTGAGAAGATAAAGACTTACAAAAAATACAATATTTAAATCTACTTTTTTATTTCAATCTCTTTTTTTATGTCTAGCATTAATAAATCCAATTTTTCTATTGTTACATGATCCATAACTACTATCTTATACCAATTGGGATTGTTATGATTATCAGCGAATAACCCGAATTTTATTGCAGTATCTTCAAAATTTATGTTGATTTTAAAGAATCTGCTATTCTATCCTCTATCTCTTGTTTGCTTCTTTTTTTTCAAACTTTAAAGTCATTATTTTCCATGGTACAAAGTTGAATTTATCTTTACTGATACAAAGAGATATAAGTCAGTAAATCTTATGTTTATTGTAGTTGCTATCATTTTTTAGTAACTTTATCTATGAATCTCACAGAAAAAACAACTTCTTTTATAGCTATAAAAGGCAGCAGTGATAGAGAAATTACACTAGACTTCACTCTTAATAAAAAGAGAGAAAAGAATTGTCCAATTGTTATTTTTTGTCATGGTTATAAGGGATTTAAAGATTGGGGATGTTGGAATCTGGTAGCAAATAAATTTTCTGAAACGGAATTTAATTTCCTGAAATTCAATTTTTCTCACAATGGAGTTACTGCAACTAATTTAACTGAATTCTCAGATTTAGAAGCTTTTGGAAACAATAATTATTGCAAAGAATTATTTGATTTAGAAAAAGTAATAGATTGGGTTTGTAATCAGAATGAATTTTCTGATTACATAGATAGAGATAATATTTATTTAATTGGTCACAGCAGAGGAGGAGGAATAGTTTCCCTAGCGACTGCTAGAGACAATAGAATTGCTAAAACTATAACTTGGGCTTCAGTTAGTAATTTGATTAATAGAATGCCTAAAAATTCGGAAGAATGGAAAGAAGATGGAGTTGTGTATCAACTTAATGGAAGGACAAAACAGAATATGCCTTTGTTTTATCAATTTTATGAAAACACCATGGCAAATAAGGAGATTTTGGATGTTTCTAAAGTTGCAAAAAGAATCAATACTCCTTTTTGTATCATACACGGAAGAGAAGATGCAGTAGTAAAAGAAGAAAATGCAGAAGAATTGGATTCTTTTATTTCTACTTCGACACTTATTCTTATAGAAGGTGCTGGGCATACTTTTGGCAGTTCACATCCTTTCTTAGGAGATGAACTACCCAAGCAGTTGAATCAAGTTGTAGAGGAAAGCTTACTTTTTCTCAAGGACTAATTCTTTTTTTAATAGTTTTGCAGTTTCAACTAATTTTATTGAATAAAGTGATAGTTTCCATCGCTTCTTTCACATCATGAACTCTTAATAGAGTTCCTCCATTTTGTAAAGAAAAACTATGAAGAGCAGTTGTTCCATTTAGTGATTCCTGAGGAGAAATGCCTAGCGTTTTATAAATCATAGATTTTCTTGAAACTCCTAATAATATTGCTTTATTTAGGTTTTTGAAGAAAGAAAGATTCTTTAACAACTCGTAATTGTGTTCTGTTGTTTTTCCAAAACCAAATCCTGGATCCACAAGTATATCATTGACCCCAAGTTTATGGAGTAGCTCTATTTTTTGTGCTAAAAAGAACAGCACTTCTTCCGTTACATTTTTGTAACTAGGCTTCTTTTGCATGTTTTGTGGCGTTCCTTTCATATGCATTATACAATAAGGAACCTGTAATTCTCTTATGGTTGCAAACATGTTACTGTCCATTTCTCCTGCCGAAATATCATTGATCATACAAGCGCCAACTTCTACTGATTTACGTGCAATTTTACTTCTAAAAGTATCGACAGAAATTAAAGCACTAGGAAATTTTGAAAGAATTAATTCAATAGCAGGAATTACTCTTTCTAATTCTTCTTGTTCGCTAATATGCTTTGCTCCAGGACGAGAAGAATAGCCTCCAATGTCTATTATTGTTCCACCTTGGTCAATAATTTCTGTTGCTCTGGCCAATATTTCTTTTTCGTATTGGTATTTTCCTCCGTCAAAAAATGAATCGGGAGTAACATTTAAAATTCCCATTACAATTGGGGAATCCAGATTTAATAATTTATCTTTACAGTTAATTGTCATAAAATAATTAGAGTAAAAAGATGAATACATCTCAACAATACGACACAATTATAAGTAAATGTGAAGACATATTTACAAAAAAAACCAAAGATTATGGTACGGCTTGGAGAATTTTAAGAACTAGCTCTCTTACCGACCAGATTTTCATCAAAGCTCAAAGGATTAGAACTCTCGAAGATAAAGGTGTGAACAAAGTGGGAGAAAGTATTGAAGATGAATTTATCGGAATCATTAATTATTGCATTATGGCGATTATTCAATTGGAGTTGAAAGATGAGACTAATTTAGAATTAGAAACAGAAATAGCTAGTAGCCTATACATGAAATATTTCTTGGAAGCTAAAAAGCTAATGGAAATGAAAAACCATGATTACGGAGAAGCTTGGAGAGACATGAGAGTTTCATCATTTACTGACTTAATATTGATGAAATTATTGAGAGTAAAACAAATAGAAGACAACAAAGGCTCTACTATTATAAGTGAAGGAATTGATGCAAATTATTACGACATGATAAATTATGCTGTATTCGCTTTAATCCAAATGAGTGAAGCCAAGAAATAGTTTTAGCAACTTTGTTAATCTCATTAACATAATTAATTGCTAAATTCAAACTTAAAACAAAAGCCTAAATGAAATATTTAATTTATATCGCCAGAATAGTTGTAGGATCTGTATTTGTGGTATCCGGACTTATAAAGTCTAATGATGTACTAGGATTCTCATATAAATTAGAAGAATACTTTGAACCAGCAGCTTTAGGTTCTTTTTGGACGATATTTGAACCAATAGCATTACCCTTAGCTATATTAGTTTGTGTGGCAGAAGTAGTTCTAGGGTTATCCTTACTTTTTGGAACACGCTATAAGTTGACAGTAGTTTTAATTACAGCCTTTTTAGTGTTTTTCGGATTTCTTACTTATTACACAGCTCAATGCAATCCACTCGAAATGGTAACTTATGTAAACGAGTCAGGAGAAACTATTACCACAGCAAGACAATGCGTACTGGATTGTGGTTGTTTTGGAGATGCACTAAAAGGTTCTTTAGGAAGATCTCTTACTCCATGGGAATCATTTCAAAAAGATATGTTCTTGTTATTTTTTACTCTCATTTTATTCTTAGGATGGAAAAGCCAAAAAATTAATAATGAACCCAGAGATAAGTTTATTATAATTGGATCATTATTGTTTACAGTATTCTTTGCTGGATATGTTTTTGGCTGGTGGATGCCACTTAGCTTTATCGCAATTGCTTCTTTGCTTTATATTATTATCAAATGGTTTTATGTAAGTAAAGGTAGAGAATGGGTAATCATAGCAATGTTAGTTGCTATTTCTAGTGCTTTTATTTGGTATACATTAACTTATTTGCCAGTAAAAGATTATAGACCTTATGCAATTGGGAATAATTTACCAGAATTAATGAAATCTTCTGACGATTATAAGGAAGAAATAATGGAATTCGAAAAGGCAAGATTATTAAATAGTTACTCAATTTTTATAGAAAAAGAAAAAGTGGCTGCCTTAAAAGCTGATAGTGTTTATAATAATCCTTTGACTTCGGATACAGTCAAATTAATTTTAAAAACACAAATAGAAGAGCAAATTGGATATAAATATGAAGATTTAATTTACGCTAAAGCAGATTCTATAGCCTTTGATTCTTTGAAAAGAGCTAATCTTTTACCTCCTGTTTATGCATCTATGTTCTATTTACAAAACAAGAAAACTGGAGAGAGAAAGAACTTCTCTAGTACAGATTATTCTAAACTTAAATTGTGGGAGAACTGGGGTTTTGTTTACGTTATGGTAAACAAAGAAACAGGAGAAAGAGAGGAAGTAGAGAAGAAAAACTTTGACGAAGAGGAGTGGACTAAAAAAGGATTTGTAAAACAAAACCCACCTACATTTCTTGAAAAATCGGGTTATGAGCCAAAAATCCCATTAGATTTTGACTTTAATGATGAGTCAGTAAACCAAGATGTACTCCACAGTGAAGAATATACTTTACTAGTTATTTCTTGGGACATGAACATGACAAATGTGAAAGCGATAGAAAAGTTGAAGAAACTATATGCTCATGCAAAAGAGAAAGGATATAATTTCTATGCGGCAACCTCTAGAGATTATTTGGTAGAAGACTTTAAGAAACAGTATGATATTCCATTTGAATTTGCTTCTGCAGATGAGAAAATTCTCAAAACAATTGTAAGGTCCAATCCAGGAGTTTTATTACTGAAAGGAGGAACTATATATAAAAAATGGGATAAACACAGAATTCCAAACCCAAAGAAATTAGAAAGAAAAATTTCTAAAATAAAATAATGAATTTTGGCAAGATTTTAACCACTATACAGTATTCAAGACCTGCGAATGCAATAAGAAATCTCCTAAAAAAGATTAGCTTTCCTGGTTTTGAAGGAATGAGTATGTATACTGCCTTCAAATTTATTTACGAAGCCTTTACTCGAAGTGATATCTCGACCAAGAGTGCAGCTATTTCGTTTAAGTTATTTATTGCTCTTTTTCCTGCAGTAATCTTGTTACTGACTTTAATTCCTTATGTTCCGATAGAAAATTTTCAGGAGAACTTATTGGCTAGTATTACTGCCATATTACCTGATAATGTAGCCAATATTATTTTACAAACTATAGAAGATTTGATTTTGAAAAAACATTCAGGATTTTTATCTGTAGGTTTTATTTTAACTGCTTATTATGCTTCTAATATCATTAATTCTATTCTTACTACCTTCTCAAAATCATATCAAATAGAGATAAAAAGAAGCCCATTGAAACAAAGATTCATCTCCTTTTTATTGATGATTGCAATTACTACAATGATGATAATTGGATTTGCATTAATCTTGTTTAGTGAAAGTACAATTAACTATTTGGTAAGTACTTACATTATAGAGACAGAATGGGTAGCAACAGTTCTTAGAATTGTAAAATGGATTGCAGTTATTCTTTTATTTGTCGTTTCAATTTCTACACTTTACAATGTAGCCTTGATAAATAGAAAAAAATGGAAAGTAATTTCTTCTGGAGCTTCTTGGGCAACAGCTTTAATAATTTTAGCATCTTTAGGAATGAGTTTCTATATCGATAATTTTGATTCTTACAATAAATTATATGGTTCCATTGGTTCGTTAATTGTATTTTTAATTTGGATCAATATTTCTTCTACTATTCTTATTATGGGATTTGAATTGTATGCAAAATCCAACACTAAAAAGCACATTCATGAAGAAGCCTAATCACCTATTTATTGTAGGTTTTATGGCTAGTGGAAAATCTACTTTTGGGAAACGAGTTGCCATAGAATTGGGGTATCAATTCATTGATACCGACAAAGAAATAGAAAGGCAAGAAGGAAAAACAATTCCCCAGATTTTTGAAGAAGAAGGAGAGCAATACTTTAGGAGATTAGAAATGAAATTTCTTAAAAGTGTTTCCGATTTTAAAGTCAATACTGTTTTTTCCACAGGAGGAGGAATGGCTTGCAACCAGTATCGTATAAATAGGATGTTAAATTTGGGTAAATTGATTTACCTTGAAATTGATGTTAAAAGTGTGATTAATAGATTGAAGAATGCAAAACAAAAAAGGCCACTTTTGTCTAATTTGTCAGAAGATGATCTAAGTAAGAAAATTAATTCAATGTTGAATAAAAGAAAGAAATACTACGAGCAAGCTTCACAGTCTATTTCTGCTTTAAACGCTAAGAAAATAAATGGTTTGAGTTTAGATAGATAATAGTTCGAGGTAATTTTATAGATGTATGGTTAGTGACGAATTTACATTTATTTACTAACGCCATGATTTTTAAATTAAATCCGCCAATAACGATACACTTTGTTTAGGGTTATTTTCTAATTCCCTCCAAAGAAATAACCAACAGATATTCCTAGAACTCTATTATTAATCTTAGAATCATATTCAACATAAGGAGAAATATTTGCTAATCCTAAGCCATAAGTTATTCCAATTTGAATAGAGTTTATTTCTACTCCTACTCCCATAGTTAAACCATAATCTAGTCTTTTCAACTCATCATTATTTTCATCAGACCCCCAGTCAATGATTTCTGAATTCGATTCAGTTTCTCCTGCAAAACTTAATTCAGATTTAACTGTACCACTTAATCCAATACCTATATAAGGTCCAAAAGCGCCATAAATTTTTGCATCACCTACATTAAATGAAGCTTTAGCTGTTAAAGGTATATCAAGATATATTAGATTATATTTAAATTCATACTTAAAGGTTTCTCCCATTTCAGTTTCTTCTTCACTTAACTTGAACCCCTTTGTTGATAATAATAAACCCGTTTCAATCGAAAACATGTCATTTAATGGAATATCAACTATTGCTCCTAGATGAAAACCAGGCTTCATTTTAAAATCATTACTGTAGATTTCATCTTCATCTTCAATTAACATATTTGATAAATTAAAGCCTGCTTTAATTCCAATTTTTTGAGCATAAAGCCCATTTGTAGCCATAGTCATTGCAATAGCTATCATAAATAGTTTAGTAAAATTTTTCATGGTTTTTTTTTAATTGTTCTTACTCTTAAGGTTTTTCAGAAAACACCCCGTTTTTTATTGTGGTTTCTAGACTCCACAATATTATTAATATGTCTTTAGGTGGTCAGCCTTTTTGCTTTCGCAAACCATTTTTGTTTTTTTGATTAATCAAAGGTGGTGAAGTAGGCTGATAAAGAAAATGTAATTATTAGAAAAAACTGACATACTTATTTAACAATAATTACATAAATAATTGTTAAACAGCAGTAAAAATTGATAATTTTTGACATTAATTTGAAGGATTTGCTAAAAATTATTGTTATTTAATTTCAGCAATGATTACCTCAAAATCACCATCTCCAGAAACCCAATTCTTTTTTGGTAAGTAGGTTTTAGAAACAAAACCATCCAGATACAATTCGTTTTTACAACCTTTAGATTTAAAATATTTTACAAAATCATAAAAATTGATTCTTTGTTTAGACATGGCGATTAGGAGATAAACATTTGGTTATACCTACACCATTTATTATGTTTAAATTCACAGAGCCTCTATTAAAGGCAGGGTTGTAATTGTCATTAATCAATAACTCGGCCCTGATTAAGTTGCATAAAGAACATGTGTAGAATTAAATTTATTAGTTACACAAACACTACTTGTGCTATTTTTTAAATATAACTTTTGAAAAATCAAAAAAGTTACATTTCTAAAAGGTGTTTTAGTCCAATCTCATAACTCTTAAGTCCAAAACCAGAAATGTGACCAGCACAATTTTTAGAGATTAAGGATTTGTTTCTAAACGATTCTCTGTCAAAAATATTGGAAATATGCACCTCAATTACTGGAGTAGAAATTGCTTCAATGGCATCTGTAATTGCGACAGAAGTATGAGTATAACCGCCTGCATTAATAAGGATTCCGTCATAATTATTATCTGCTTCTTGTAATTTATTAATAAGCTCACCTTCCACATTAGATTGATAGACTTCAAAATCATATTTCTTTTTCAAAGTATCTAAATAATCATCTAAAGACACAGTTCCATATACATCCGTTTTTCGTTTGCCTATCAAATTCAAATTTGGACCATTAATTATTAATGCTTTCATAGATTTTGTGTTTTTTTGAGATTTATATTTTCTTAAAGCTCTATTTTAAGAATCAAATATCAATAATCTTTGTGATTGTTGCAAAGTTAATCAGAGTTTACTTATGATAAATTGAGTTTAGTGGCTAATTTTCATTCAAAAAAAATTATCTTTGAAACTAATTTTAGATTAATAAAACGAAATGGATAGAAATACCTTTATAGGAATAGCATTAATAATTGCGATATTTGGAACTTTTACTTATCTCAATAGAGATACCCCAGAACAGATACAAGCAAAAAAAGAACAAATTGCGCATTATACAGATAGCATTCAAGAATTAAAATATGCTGAAGAATTAGCAGCAATAGAATCTTCTCCACAAGAAAATGAAACGGTAGAATTTAATGCAATTAATGATTCTTTATTAGATGCAAAATTGGTTAAAAAATATGATGTGTTTGCAGTTTCTGCAAAAGGGACTGATGCCCATTATACGATAGAAAACGAAGAGTTGAGATTGACATTCGCCAGCAAAGGGGGAGCAGTTGTAAAAGCTGAATTATTAAAATATCAGAATTACAAAAATTACATGATAGCCAAAGATTCTTTGGTAGATTTACCAGCAAAAGACTTGCCGATTTTGGAGCCCTTGGCATTATTTGACGAAGATTCTACAAAGATGTTCTTCAATATTCCAATGCAAGATTCTAGGAGTATCAATACCAATGAACTGTATTTTACTCCTGTAGTGAGTGAGGGAAATAAAATTGTATTAAGAGCAAAAACGAGTACAGAAGGTCAATTCATTGAAATGAAATATGAATTACTAGAAAACTATGACGTAGATTTTTCTCTTGATTTTGTTGGATTACAAGATGTGGTGAAAGGAGAAGGAATGAACCTGAATTGGGAAATGAAATCTTTGTTAACAGAGAAAGAACCAGAAGGACAAAGTAGAATGAGTAGTGTGTTTTATAAACCGTCTGATGATGGGAGAACCTATTTATCTGAGATGTCAGAAGATTCTGAAGAATTAGAATCTAAAACGGACTGGGTAGCTTTCAAACATTGTTATTTTTCATCTGTAGTAATTTCTAAAGAAGGGTTTCAAGCTGGAGGAGAAGTTTATTCTAACCCAATTAAAGCAGGAAGATATTCAGACGAATACAAAGCAAAACTAAATGTATCGACCAAAATAGACAGCAGAACCAGCATTCCTTTAACTTTCTTTTATGGTCCCAATGATTACGAAGTGCTTTCTAAGCACGACAATGAAATGGTGGATATCATTGATTTGGGTTGGGGAGTTTTTAGATGGACAGCCAAATGGCTAATCAAACCAATTTTTGATTTCTTGAATGGATTTGGAATTGCAATGGGATTAATTATCTTATTATTAACGATTGTTGTTCGATTAATTATTCTTCCATTGACTTATAAAAACTATAAGTCTAGTGCAAAAATGAAGGTATTGAAACCTGAAATTGAAGTAATAAATGAAAAGTATAAAAACGGAGATGCAGCTGAAAAGCAAAAGGAAACAATGGCACTTTACCGTAAAACGGGAGTAAATCCATTGGCAGGTTGTTTGCCACTTTTTATCCAAATGCCAATTTTACTTGCCGTATTTAGATTTTTTCCTTCTTCTATTGAGATGAGACAAAGATCTTTTCTTTGGGCAGAAGATTTATCTACTTATGAATCGGTTTATGATTTAGGATTTAGTATTCCAGCTTATGGAGATCACATCAGTTTATTTACAGTGTTGCTTACTATATCTACTGTTTTTTATACAAGAATGAACAGCAGCCAAATGAGTATGCCATCTCAGCCTGGAATGCCAAACATGAAAGTGATTATGTATTTAATGCCACTAATGATGTTGTTTTTCTTGAATAACTATGCGGCAGGACTTACTTTCTATTATTTCTGTGGAAACTTAATTACAATGGGGTTAATGCTATTTGTGAAGAAGTATTTGATAGACGACAAGAAGATAAGAGCAACAATTGATGCAAATAAAGTAAAGCCAAAAAAGAAATCTGGTTTTCAATCAAGATTGGATGATGCAATGAAGCAGCAACAAGCTCAGAAAGACAATAAGAAAAAGAAATAATAAGTTAGGAACGCTTTTTGATTTATTGACTATTAAAAATAACACAAGATGAAAAACATACTATACATAGTTCTTGCATTAAGTTTGGTAACTGTTTCTTGTAAAAACAGAAAAGAAGCAAAACAAGAAGCTCAAATAAAAGTAGAGTCTAAATTTCCAGTATCTGATAACACGGAAGACTTGAGCCCAGAACAAGCAAAGCTTGAGCCAGATGATAGACAGATAGGGGTTGCTTTAATATCGATATCAAAATCAGTTTGTTTTGGAATTTGTCCAGCTTATTCTGCACAAATATTTAAAGATGGAACTTTGATTTACGAAGGAATAAAAAATGTAGAAAATATTGGAAAATTCAAAGGAAAAGTTGACTTAAACGCATTGAATGGAACGATTAAAGAAGTAAGTATAATTGGTTTTTTTAGTCTGAATGCAGTTTATGATAATGAAAATGTAACTGATTTACCAACTACAGTTACTTATGTGAATAACAAAGGAAAAACAAAAAAAGTGGTGTGTAGATACGATTGTGATCCAAGAATTAAAAAAGTAAATAAAGTGATAGAAGGGCTAGTTAAAAGTACAAAACTATCTAGAATAGAGTAATCGACTTAATATAAACCTCAAAATAATTCAAATCCTTAGTTTTCGCAACTAAGGATTTTTTTTTTCGTATTTTAGATGATATAACTACCATACTAGTTACCTATGAAAAAAATCATTGTTTTATTTATTTTTATTTCCATTCATTTCCTTACTTTTTCTCAAAGTAAAAACATGAGATTGTTGGGTACCTGGACGGACACTTCGTTAGCTACAAATGCTGGAGGATATACTTTCAATGAAGTTTTTGGTTTCGAAATGAAAGGAGTGGAGTATGCTGTTATTGGTTCTACACAAGGAACTCATATTATTGATATTACCAATCCAAGCGCAACAGTAGAAATAGATTTTGTACCAGGAAGATACAGAGGAAATGTAACACACAGAGATTTTGATGTAAGAAATGGATTTTTGTACATGGTTTGCGACCAAGCCTCAAGTAGTTTGCAAATAGCAGATTTATCTTATTTGCCAGATTCTGTGCATGTTGTTTATGATAAAACAACATTGATAGTAAAGTCACACAATATTTTTATTGACTCAGCTAATGAAATTTTATATTCCTGTGGAGGAAGTAAACGAACTGGAAGTAATGAGTTAAGATTGATTGATATTTCTAATCCTGCAAGTCCTAGTTTAATAACAGATTTGGCAGATGATGTTTCTTGGTGGTCTTCTTTTGTTGGTTATGTCCACGATATTTATGTAAGAGATAACATTGCTTATACCAATGATAATGATGCCATGCATATTATTGATTTCTCTAATCCTTCGTCTCCTATTGTTACAGGAACACTTTCAAGTTATATAGATCAAGGTTATAATCATTCGGGTTATCTGTCTAATGATGATACAACTTACATTATGTGTGATGAGACACACGGAAAAAGAATAAAAGCAATGGATGTTTCTACACCTTCTACTATTTTGGTAACTGATGTAGAAGGAACAGGAATCTCAAATCCTCAGCAAATTGCTCACAATCCAATTATAAAAGATAACTATGCATTCATAAGTTATTATTATGATGGAGTTCAGGTTTTTGATATAACTGATAAATATAACATTGAAAACGTAGCCTATTATGATACGTATCAAGGAGCTAATGGAGGTGGAGGAGAAGGATGTTGGGGAGTTTATCCTTTACTTAAATCTGGAAAAATACTAGCTTCAGATAGAAGAGCTGGATTGTTTATAATAGAACATTTACCAGAACCTATTATCTCTTTTGATACCAACAAGACAAATTATACAGAAAGTGATGGTCAACAAACTGTTTTTGTTAATCTTTCCAATGAATTTTTAGATACAGTTAAAGTGATGGTAAACATTGACACAATTAGTTCAGCTACTCTAAGCATGGACTATACAACAAGTTCTATGTTTCCTTTAGAATTAATATTTGCTCCTGGAGTCACAAAAGATAGTTTTCAATTCACAATTATTAATGATAGCGATATAGAAATTACTGAAACATTAATCTTTAATTTTTCTATTCCAATAAATAGTGAAATAGGTACTATTTCTCAAGATACAATCTTTATCAATGAAAATGATTTTGCAGGTATTGGAGAAAATGAGAGAACCAAGATTTCAGTCTATCCAAATCCTGTAGCTAAAGGAAAACAAGTTAATTTTTCTAATAAACTTAACTTTAATCTAATAGATGTTTCAGGAAAAACTATTTTTAGTGCATATTCAAACTCTTTCTCTACCAGTAAATTGAGTTCGGGAGTTTATTTTATTCACTACAACAATAAATCTGTAAAATTAATAGTAAACTAAGAGTGAATTATAGAGCGAAAATAGCATTGTTTGCCGTTTTTTTTGTTTCTATAACAAGTCAAGCGCAGGATATTCATTTTTCGCAATTTTACAATTCTCCTCTCAATTTGAACCCTGCTTTAGCAGGTAACTTTGATGGGAATTATCGTTTTGCTGGGAATTACCGTAACCAATGGAACTCGGTAACAATTCCTTTTAGCACATTCAGTATGTCGGCAGATGCCAAGAATGTTTTTGGTAAAAATAATGTGGGAGCAGGAGTCATTTTTAATAACGACAATACAGGAGATTCAAGATTTAGAACTACCGTTTTTAATGTGGTTGGGAGTTATGGAATTCCTTTCAAAAAGGATTCTAGTCAAAGAATAACTGTTGGAGTTCAGACAGGAATAACTAATAAAAACTTGAGCTATGATGAATTGAGATTTGATGCTCAATACAATGGTATTTCCTATGTAGATGGCTTACCTAATAGAGAATCATTCATTTCTACTTCACAAAATTTCTTTAATCTACATGCGGGAATTACTTACGACAACCAAATAGGCGAAAGAAAAAAGCTGAGTGTAGGAGTTAGCTTATTTAACATTACAAAACCGAAAGAAAGTTATTTTAATAACCAAGCAATCCGTGTTGACAGGCGTTTTTCAGGTTTTGCATCTTATCAATTTCCTGTGCATGATAAAGTAGATATAATTCCAGCCATGTTTTATATGCATCAAGGAAAATACTTTGAGTACATTGTGGGAGGAAGAGGAAAGTACATTCTTTCAGAAGCTGTTGGAGCAAACCAAGCAGCTTATTTAGGAGTGTTTTTCAGAACCAAAGATGCCGGATTTGTCACTGCCGAATACGATTATAATAATTGGCATTTTGGATTGAGTTATGACATTAATTTATCTACATTAAAACAAGCGAGTAACGGAAGAGGAGGGATAGAATTATCTGCTATTTATATTTTAAAATTATTTAAACCGTCTCGACACAAACACATAATTTGCCCAGATTACATTTAACTCCATAATAGAGTATATTTTTTTACTAATGAAAAGAAAAGTCATTTATATCGTTTTATTAATTCTCTTTCAGAGTATTGGCTTTGCGCAAACCAAAACTCAATTAGTGAATGAAGGCGATAAGAGTTTTCATGAGGGAGATTTTTATGGTTCTGGTTCTTATTATAAAATGGCTTTGGATTATGATTCTCTTGATACGGAATTGGTTATGAAATATGCCGAAGCTTTAAGGTTGCAAAACAATTACCAAAAGGCAGAATATTATTACGGTAAAATTTACTTAAAAGACGGAGGAAGAGAATACCCAAAAGCAGTTTTTTGGTTAGCAACCATGCAAAAAATAAATGGCGATTATTTGGGCAGTTATAAAACTTGGAAGCGTGTAAAAACTATTTATAGAAAATCTAATTCGTATGAAAATCAAAAGGCTAAACAAGAAATAAGAGCTTCTGCCTTTGCAAGAAGAGCAGAGAAATACAGAAATGAGGCGGTTGTAAAAAACATTGGCGAAGGAGTAAATACGGTAGCTTCCGAATTTAATCCAGTGGTGAAAGACAATCAATTATTTTTCTCATCTCTAAGAACAAAAAAAGTAGGTCTGGACAGACAAGTACTGGATGAAATATACAAAGTAAAATTGTACAAAGCTACTATCGTAGATTCCAACTGGAAAACTGAGGATGATTTGCCTTTGACTATTAATTCGCCTCAATTTCACAATGCTAATTCTTGTTTTAGTGCAGATGAAACTCAATTTTACTTTACCAGATGTGATGAGAATAACAGGTGTAAATTAATAGTTTCTAGTTATAAAGATGGAAAGTGGGGAAGTGCCAAAGAATTGAAATTAAATTCAGCATCTTCAACAACTACTCAACCCATGAGTTTTTATAAAAACGGGAAGGAGTATTTGTTTTTTGTATCTGATAGAAAAGGAGGGTTTGGGAAATTAGATATTTGGTACACCAAAAGAAAAGAAAACGGGAGTTTTGAGACTCCAATAAATGCAGGAGAGCAAGTTAATTCTATTGACAATGAAATTACTCCTTTTTATGATTTGAAGAAAAGTAGGTTATATTTCAGTTCCGATTGGCACGTAGGATTAGGAGGGTTTGATATTTTCGAATCACTTGGAAACCCTGACCGATTGACTAGACCAAAAAACTTGGGAATGCCAATTAATTCTAGGTGGAATGATATGTACTATTTTGTAGATACAATTACCGACACCAATTATTTAGCATCAAACAGAGAAGGTAGTTTAACTGATAAAAATGCAACTTGCTGTAACGATATTTATTCGGTTGCATTTCCAGAAGAAATAAAACCAGAGGAAATAGAGATTTTAACTTTGGAAGACATTAATAAATACCTGCCTGTAACACTTTATTTTCATAACGATTGTCCCAATCCTAGAACTACAAAAACAACTACAGAGCTCAATTATTTGACAACCTATGTGGATTATATGGAATTAGTTCCAACTTATAAAACCGAATATTCCAAAGGGTTACAGGAGATGAAAGAGGAAGAAGCTATTCTCGATATTGACGATTTCTTTAAAGATTATGTGGAAAAAGGAGTCAAAGATTTGGATTTATTTACCCAGTTATTATTTCTTGAATTAGAAAAAGGAATAGAAATAGAACTGACAGTAAAGGGTTTTGCAAGTCCCTTGGCAAAAACTGATTACAATGTGAAACTGACAGGAAGAAGGATTTCTAGTTTGAAGAATTTCTTAAATGAATTTGAAAATGGAAAATTCAAGAAGTATATAAATAGCAGTAAATTATCATTTAAGGAAGAGCCATTTGGAGAATATACAGCAAGTAAATTGGTAAGTGACAATGTGAATGACCAAAGAAACTCGGTTTACAGTAGAGTAGCAGCCTTGGAAAGAAAAATTGAAATAGTGTCGGTTAGCTACAAAATCCAGCCAGAAAAAAAAGCTCCCAAAATTAAGTTAGACAAGGAATATATTAATTTAGGAAAGCGTAAAAATGGCATTCCTATTGAGGTTAAGTTTTCTATTACCAATGAAGGGAATGCTCCACTTATTATATTTGGAATTGAGGGTTCTTGCAGTTGTACAGTAGTAAAAAATGATGAAACTCCTCTTCTTTCTGGAGAATCAAGAATAATAAAAGCAGCTATTAATACCGAACAATTATTTGGTAAATTGACTAAAACAGTTACAATTAAATCGAATGCAATTCCAAAAGATAAAACAGTTATAATTAACTTTGAAATTATAAAAAATAACTAATTATGTCCTATTTTGATAAATACATAGCACTTTCTACTTCTCAAGATATTGAGCAAACTATGGTAGAAAGTCACAATCATTTGATACAAACGATACTTCCGCTTACCGAAGAACAGATGCTGTTTAAGTACGAAGAAAATAAGTGGAGTATTAAAGATTTACTACAACATTTAATAGATACAGAGCGTGTTTTTATGTACCGAGCAATGTGTTTTGCAAGAAATGATAAATCGGAGTTACCGGGGTTTGATGAAAATGAATTTGCCGCAGAAGCAATGGCAGATTTAAAATCAAAAGGTCAATTACTCAATGAGTACATAGCAGTTCATAAATCTACTATCATGTTTTATAATACCCTACCGAACGAAGCAATGGATAGAAAAGGAAGAGCGAGTGGAAATGAGTTTACTATAAAAAGTATTGCACATATTATTGCAGGTCACATTCAGCATCATTTATCAGTAATTGAAGAAAGATATTTACCAAATTTATAAATTATGAAAAAATTAGTATTAACCTTCTTGGTATTAATTTTGGTCTTTTGGCTCAAGCTCAATTATTATCCCCACAACAAATGATTTTCCCAACACCTCATGAGATAGTTTGGGAATAGTGATAACAAAGAAGAATTGACTTCGGTTACTTTGTATCCTATTTCGGGGAAATAACTGATATAGGAAACACAAATCACGAAACAATTAGATGTTTCTAAATTAGCTACGGGAGTTTATATTCTTAAAATGACTTCTGTGAATGGAGTAGTGGAGAAGAAGATAATAAAAGAATAAAACCTATGAAAAACCTAATTATACTATTTTTGATGTTGACTTCATTCAGTTCTTTCTCTCAAAAGAACCAAGAAGAGATAGTAAAATCAAATAAAGAATACAGATCAGAGCTTAATGCACAATACAAAGATTCTTTGTATTCGCCTTTGAAAAAAGAAGCAAGAGAAAAGTTTACTGCCTTTCCTTTCTATGATATTGACACCAATTATTATGTGGTCGCGACTATCGAGCAATCAAAAACATCCAAAATGTTTAGGATGAAAACATCTACAGATAGGAAGCCAAAATATAGAGTCTTCGGAACAGTTACTTTCACCATAAAAGACACAGTTTATAAGCTTAATGTGTATCAAAACTTAGGTTTATTAAAGAATCCCGAGTACGAAGATTATTTGTTTTTACCATTCAATGATTACACCAATGGAAATGAAACCTATGGAGGAGGTCGTTATTTAGATGTAAGAATTCCAAAAGGAAATACTATGGTCTTGGATTTTAATAAAGCTTACAATCCTTATTGTGCTTACACTTATGGTTATTCTTGCCCTGTTCCTCCAAGAGGAAATAGTTTGGAAACAGAGATTAATGCTGGGATTAAGTTTGAAGAAATAGAGGATTGATAATTAAAAAATAGTTCTATATTTAACCATGGCTATAGAAAAAGGAAACAAAAAAACGATAAGAGGCTGGATGGCATATGATTGGGCAAACTCAGTCTACAGTTTGGTAATTAGTTCAGCAATTTTCCCTATTTTTTATGAAGGGATAACGTCCAATCTCGATAGTCCATTTGTTTCAGAAACTATGATCAAAGGGAATACCCAATACTTAGTAAAAGCATTTGGTAGCGAGTGGATTAACACATCTTTAATCACATACGTCAGTGCAATTGGATTTTTGATTGTGGCTTTCTTATCTCCAATTTTATCAGGAATAGCAGATTATGTTGGTCGAAAAAAATTATTTTTACGAATTTTCGCATACTTAGGTTCATTTTCTTGTATGGGATTATACTTTTTTAGTCTCGAATCAATTGAAATTGGCTTTTTGTTTTTTGTTCTTGCTTTAGTAGGTTTTTGGGGTGGTTTGGTGTTTTATAACGCTTATTTACCAGAGATTGCCGAGAAAAAAGACCACGACAAAATAAGTGCAGGAGGCTTTTCTATGGGTTATATTGGGAGTGTAATTCTCTTAATTATTTGTTTAGTACTTGTGACTTTCAACAATTCATTCCCTGATTTTATGGGAATAGCTGATATTTTAGATGAAAATGGAGCTGTGCTTCAATCTGGAAAAGTGAATGCTTCAAAATTTGGGTTCCTTCTCACTGGAGTTTGGTGGTTTGGGTTTAGTCATGTTTTCTTTGCTAGAATAAAAGAAAGTAAAGAGAAATTTAAAGTTTCAAAACATATTTTGGGAAACGGATTCAAGGAATTGAGGTCAGTTTACAAAGAACTTATGCAAGATATTAACTTGAAAAGATTCTTACCTGCTTTCTTTATGATTAGTACAGGAGTACAAACAGTAATGTTAGTTGCAGTCTATTTTGCATCCAAAGAAATATTTACGGGACAATATGAAGATCAAAAAAGTTCGGGGTTAATATTGAGTATTTTATTAATTCAATTAATTGCAATTCCTGGAGCCTTGGGAATGGCAAGAGTTTCTAAAATGATAGGGAATGTGAAAACACTTCAAATTATTATTTTTGCTTGGGTTTGCTTAGTTATTTGGGCATATTTTGTACAAACACCTTTTGAGTTTTATATCACAGCAGGATTTGTGGGATTGGTTATGGGCTCAGTTCAAGCGCTTTCTCGTTCTACTTATTCTAAGTTTTTACCCCCTACAGAAGATACATCTTCTTACTTTAGTTTTTATGATGTAACAGAGAAATTAGCAATAGTTGTAGGGATGTTCATGTTTGGTTTCTTAGAACAAGTTACCGGGAGCATGAGAAACTCTATTATTTGTATTGCAGTTTTCTTTGTTGCGGCATTTATTTTATTAGCTTTTGTTCCTAAAGATAAAATAGAAAGCAATTAATTAGTTAAGTAATTGAGTAAAAATAAAAACCATATTATTGTTTCTGTTTCCAATGATTTATTTTCTGACCAGAGAGTAGATAAGGTTTGTAATACATTGATTTGTTTAGGTTTCGAGGTTACTCTTGTTGGTAGAAAATTACCCAATAGTTTACCGCTTTCTCCAAGGAAATATAAGACAAAAAGAATAAAGTTACTGTTCAAAAAAGGACCTTTTTTTTACGCAGAGCTCAATTTTAGGTTGTTTTGGTATTTGTTATTCAAAAAACATTCAGTTTTACTAGCCAATGATTTAGATACTTTGTTGGCCAATTACAAAGTAAGTAAATTCAGAAGAACAGAGTTGGTGTATGATTCACATGAATATTTTACCGAAGTACCCGAATTAAAAGAAGGTTCATTTGCTAAAAATATGTGGCTAAGAATAGAGCTATATATTTTTCCAAGATTAAAGAATGTGTATACAGTATGCCATTCTATTGCAAAAGTATATGAGGATAAATACAAAGTATCATTAAAGGTGGTGAGGAATATCCCAAAACAAAATTTACAAACAAAGTTCAAGACGAGAGAAGAATTAGGATTGCCAAAAGACAAAAAAGTGTTGTTGTTGCAAGGTGCAGGAATAAACATAGATCGTGGAGCAGAGGAAATGGTGGAAGCAATGAAATACTTACCTCAAGATTATTTGTTTCTGATTGTGGGTGGAGGGAATGTTTTCGAGATTTTGAAAGAAAATATTGCAAAAGATAACTTAGAAGATAAAGTAAAAATAGTAGGTAAAGTAGCTTATGAAGAGTTGATTAATTACACATTTAATTCTGATTTGGGATTGTCTTTGGACAAAAACACAAACCTCAATTATCAATATTCCTTACCTAATAAGCTGTTTGATTACATCAATTATCAAACTCCTGTTTTGACAAGTAACTTGGTTGAGATTAGAAAAATTGTAGAAACTTACAAAGTAGGATGGATTACAAAAAGCCATAATCCAAAGGATATTGCAGAAACTATTCTTGGTGTTTTTAATAATGAGGAAGAGTATGAGGATAAGAAAAACAATACAAAAAAAGCTTCTGAGGAATTGAATTGGGAAAACGAAGAATTGGTTTTGAAAGAAATATACAGTAAATTACTTAAATGATTGAAGCAATAAATATCATCTCGTTTGATGTTCCTTTTCCAGCTAATTATGGGGGAGTGATAGATGTGTTTTATAAATTGAAGACTTTCCACAAGATGGGAGTAAAAGTACACTTACACTGTTTTGAATATGGAAGAGAGGAGCAACCAGAATTAGAAAAGTATTGTGAATCGGTAACGTATTACAAACGAAAAGATCATTGGATTAATTTGTTATCATCCATTCCTTTTATTGTTAAAACAAGAGTTTCTAAGGAGCTAGAAAGTAATTTATTATCAAATGATTACCCTATTTTATTTGAAGGGTTACATACGTGTTATTTATTGAATAATCCTAAACTAAAAGACAGAATAAAACTATACAGAGAAAGTAACATTGAACACAAATATTACAGTCACTTGGCAAAATCTGAAAAGAGTTTTTCTAAAAAAATATTTTTGAGATGGGAAGCAAGAAAGCTTAAAAGATATGAGCCAATTCTGAAACACGCCCAACATAGTTTTATGGTTTCACAAACTGATTTTCATTATTTCGAAATGAAATATCCAAAATCGAACAATCATTTTGTTCCTAGTTTTCATTCGGGATTCGAGGTAAAGATAGCCGAAGGAAAAGGAGATTATGTGTTGTATCAGGGTAATTTATCGGTTTCAGAAAATTACGAAGCTGTTTCGTATTTAATTAAAACTGTATTTTCTGTATTGGATGTTCATTTAATTGTAGCAGGATTAAACCCTCCCGAACACCTTCTAAAAGAAATAGAAAGGCATGAGCACATTACCTTGATTTCTAATCCAGAAGAAGAACAAATGAATGGTTTAATTGCCAATGCACAAATCAATTTTTTGTACACCAACCAAGCAACAGGATTAAAACTAAAATTATTAAATGTCCTTTACCAAGGAAGGCATTGTTTAGTAAATAGTAAAATGGTGGAAGGAACAACTTTGGCAGCTTGTTGTATTGTAGAAGATAACATTGATAAACAAATTATTAAGATTAAAAACTTAATGGAAGAAGAAGTATCTCCCGAAATCATTGAAAAAAGAAAATCAATTTTATTAGAAAACTACTCTAACGAAAAGAATTTTGTTAGAATAATGGAGGTTTTTGAATAAGTAATTACACTTTTCCTTTTAGTATTTCTCCTTAGAAATAAGGTGTAATAGTACGAAAAAACAGAATCCTTAATGATTCGCAATAGCAACCATTATTTTTTCAAGTTTCTTTGTCATAATAGAATTATAGCAATTGTAATTGTTTACAATTATTGCAAAGGCCAAGTTTTTACCCGATTTAGACTTTACATAACCAGCATAACTTTTTACCCGAGTCATAGTTCCACTTTTTGCCCTTAATCTTCCGCTAGCGTAAGTTTTTCTTCCAATTCGAGTCATTGTTCCAGATTTCCCTGCAATGGGCAGAGAAGTATAAAAAGACTTGTAGTTTTTACTTTTCTTCATATACCTCAATATAGAAGTTAAGTGATAAGCAGAAACTGCATTCATTCGTGACATTCCACTGCCATCAGAAATATACATTCCTTTTGTGTTTATACGTTTACTCCAAAAGTTTTTTACAGCCAAAGCTCCTCCAGAGTTACTCCCTCCATTATTTCTTTTTTTACCCACTGCATTCAATAAATGCTCTGCATATAAATTATTACTCACATGGTTTGTTTTGTAAACAATACGGGCAATAGAAGGTGATTTTTGAGTATAAAAATTTGCTCGATTTTCTTCTGTTTGCATTCCTGCTAATTCCATTTTTCTTTTGGTAGTTGCACCCAATTGGATTTTGATTCCAGCATTCAATAAATAATATTCTAAATCCCAAGCAGCTTGATAAGCAGGGTCAGTCATGGAAGCTTTTACATTAAAATCATCCCTTCCTTTTGGTATAGACCCTTTTATTAATCTAAGGTTTGAATAAGGAGCGCTATACACATAAGCATTGTCTTTTTTACTGTCAGCAGCTTTCACCTGGTTGTTAAATTTCTGATCTGGTAAACAAGGAGTAACGCAATCAATAAAAGTAGAATCTCCAGCAAGAGGACCAGAGCGAAAAGTTAAATAAGTAAGGTTGTCATAAATAGTTAATCCACTGGTTCCTGCTCCATAATAATTCCCCATGTCTCCCCAAAGCCAAGTAGAAGGAACACCTTCGTAACTGAAGTGACTTGCATCTCCAATTACAGCACCTTTTATTTCTTTTATTCCTAGTTTTTGAATTTCCAAAACCCATTTCAGCATAAAATCTGAAGCGTTTTCGTCTTTATTAAGAAAATAGTTGGAACCTAAAGTTGGATCTCCACCTCCTTTAATATAAATATTACCCAGAAGAACTCCATTAGAATCTATAACGCCATCGTATTGTAAAGTTGTTTTGAAACTGGTGTAAGAACCCAAGGAAACCAGAGCTGCAGAAGTTGATACAATTTTCATGGTAGAAGCAGGAACAAGGCTGTTGTAAGAGTTGTACTCAGCAATTGCAGAGTCAGTATCCAAATCTATTACACGAAAGCTTATAGAAGCGTTTTCTAATACTTTTTCACCCTTTATTTTATTGAACGCATCCATGATGTTGTTTTGAGAAACTACAGCAGTAGAACTTAAAACAATAAAAATTGTGACTATAAATTTCATTTTTGTCATGGATAATTATCTAATGTAAAAATAGTGGTTTGTTTTCTATTCTTAGAGAGACTTTTCAATTAATATATCATGTTTAAGTTTTAAAGTTCATTTGTAAAATATAAAACACTCATAATCAATTAATTTAATTATATTACAGTATGAAATTTTGGTTAAATAATCCTGGAGTACGAATCTTAGTCCCTATGACCTTGGGAATAATGACAGCTGCTAATCTCCAGATTAACCATTTTCTAATAACACTTTTTTGTTGCTGTTCGTTAATTGTTTACCTCGTATATTTTCGTTTTTCTACTTTTAAAAACAGAAAATTAATTGGCATACTTGTTTCTATTACTATTTTTTTGGTAGGCTATCAGTACACCATTTCACGAACCCAGAAATTTTGGGACACTCATTTTTCAAAAACAGTGAGCCAATCCGAATTTTATCACGTAAAAGTGATTGATAGATTGGTGGAAAAGGAAAATTCTTACAAAACTATCTTGCAAATAAATAGTGTCTTAGGAGAAAAAGAATTGAATTGTAAAGGAAAATTACTGGCTTATTTTAGAAAGAACGACCAAGTAAAATCCCTGGTTTATGGAGATGAATTAATAATTGAAAACAAAATAAATAAAGTTGAAGGGGCACGAAACCCCAATCAATTTGATTACAGCCGTTATCTGAATATTCATCAAATTAATTATCAAGTTTTTTTGGATACCAATACTTGGCAAAAAACAGAAGTGAATTCGGGTAATTTGCTAATTACTTTTTCTCAAAAAATGAGAGAGAAACTCTATGGTTATTTGGTAGAAAATGGAGTGGAAGGAAAGCAGCTAAAAGTTGGTTCGGCATTACTGTTGGGGTGCCGAGAAAATTTAGATAAAGAGTTAATAAAATCCTATTCCAGTGCTGGAGCTATGCATGTTTTAGCCGTTTCGGGATTGCATGTAGGAATTTTATATTTATTACTTGCTAATTTTTTTAATCTTTTCAAGAGGATAAAACATTCCAAGTATTTAATCGCAATTTTACTCATTTCTTCCCTTTGGTTTTATGCCCTTATGACAGGATTGTCCGCTTCTGTGATGCGATCCAGTACCATGTTTACTTTCATTATTGTTGGAGATAAATTATTGAACAGGAAAGTGTCTATTTATAATACCCTTGCCGTTTCGGCCATTGTGTTATTGATAATAAATCCCTATATGATTTACCAAGTAGGTTTTCAATTGTCTTATGCAGCTGTTTTTGGAATAGTTTATCTACAACCCAAAATTTACAAACTCATTTATTTCAATAACACCATTGCTCAAAAAATATGGGCGATTACTTGTGTTTCGCTTGCTGCACAAATTGCTACGCTTCCCATAAGTTTACATTTTTTTCATCAGTTTCCTGTTTATTTCTTTGTCTCTAATTTAGTGGTAATTCCTTCCGCTATCCTTATTTTTTATTTGGGAATAGGGTTGTTTATTGTAGCTCCTTTTGGAGGATTCTCTTTACTTATAGGCAAGGTTCTCAATTTCTTTTTATGGGTTTTGAATCAAGCCATTTTCTTCACCGAAAAATTAGCTTATTCACTTATCGAAGAAATTGCTTTATCTATTTTTGAGACTTATTTATTGTACTTAACTATATTTTTGTTCTTGATTTCAATCTACTACCGAAAAGCTAAATTTATTTATGCTACAATGTTTTTGAGTTTTGTTTTTCTCGGTTTACAATTAGATACTCAATACTCTTCTATTCAACAAAACTACTTGACGTTTTATTCAATAAAGGGCGAAACAGTATTCGAATTGGTAAAGAACAAAAAAGTTTATTTTGTATCCAGCAAAGAATTGAAAAATGACTGGAGTAAAATGCTATTTAACGTGAATAACAATTGGAATAACCACAATTTAACCTCCAAAGTCTATCTTAATATTGATTCATTATCAAATTTTTACGAAGATAAATTTTTATTTGTAGAGAATAATATTTTTTATTTTGAAGAAAAAATTATTCAAGTATTGAATAACGATTACTTGACAGAAATAAACCCAGACTATCTAGTAGTAAATAAAAAATCACTCAAAGTTTTGAAAGCATATTTAAAACAATCGAAACCGAAACACATCATATTTGATAGCACAATTCCTGAATATAAATTAAAATATTATTTAGAAAGGATGGATACTAATGTTACAAAAGTTGTTTCTTTGGATAAGAAGTTTTATTCTGTTGATTTGAAATAGAGATTTCTAACGGTTAGTATAAGAGCAGTAGCGGATTAAAATAGCACCATCTTTCGGATAGCAATATACTTAATTAAAAGCAACAGCGGTTCGAGTTAAAACCCAAACCGCTATTGCTTTTATACATTGTTGTAGTTAGTTATTCTTGCCTAGTGCTAAATTATATTCTCAAAAATTGTGTTAATTGATTTCCTAACTTTTTTAGAATTTTGGGAAGCATCTTTATTATCTCGATACCCAATTGCCAAAACAACACAAGCGTTCAAACCTTTTTCTGTTAGCCCTAATTTTTGATTGTAATCACCATTTTCAAAGCCTTCCATTGGTGTACAGTCGATTTGTAATTCAGCACACGCATTCATAGCATTTGAGAGGGCAATGTATGTTTGCTTGGCAGTCCAATGAAACATTTCTGTTTCTGATTTCTCTTTAAGTTTTCCTTTTACAAAATCGCCATAACCAGAAATTTTGTCGATAGGAATGCCATTAGTTTCCGATTTTAATAGAATTAAATCATCTATATCTTTTTCATTTATCATTGTATAATTACAAAAAACAAATAAATGAGAAGCATCCGTAATCTGGGATTGATTCCAAGAAAGTGGTTTTAATTCTTCTCTTAATTTAGAATTCTTAATTTCTAAAATCTTGTAGGGTTGCAAACCATAAGAAGAGGCAGACAATTGTACTGCCTCTTTTATATAGTCTATGTTTTCTTGAGATACTTTTTTTGAAGCATCCATTTTTTTAGTGGCGTAACGCCATTTTAAGTTATGTAATAATTGCATATTAGATTTTAAGCTTGTTTAATAAATTGTACGTCAATTACTAATTTTACTTTATCAGAAACTACGATACTTCCAGCTTCTGTAACTGCACTCCAAGTCAAATTGAAATCTTTTCGGTTGATTTCTCCTTTTATTTCAAAACCTGCTTTGGTTTGACCATAAGGGTCAACTGCTATTCCATTTAACTCTGCATCTAAAGTTATCTGCTTGGTAACATCTCTTATAGTTAAGTCACCAATTAATTGCTCGCCTGTAAAAGATTTTGATACAAATTTCATTTCAGGAAATTTTTCTGAATTGAAAAAATCGTCAGATTTTAGGTGTGTATCTCTGTCATTATTTTTTGTGTTAATTGAGCTTGTTTTGGCAATAAATGCTATCTCAGCATTATTAAAATTATCACCATCTGTTTTTGCGTTTGCTTCAAAATCTTCGAAATATCCTGTTACCGTTGAAATCATCATATGCTTTACTTTAAAAGCAATTTCCGAATGTGCGTTGTCTATTGTCCAGTTTGTGTTGTTCATTTTATTTATTTTTAATTATCATGTTTTTATTTAAATATTTTATCTACTCATTGGTACTTCCATTAATAATACTCTTGCATTTTCTGAAGCTTTTACGTTGAAAGATTCTGTATTCCAAATTCCAAAACCATCTCTTTTTGATAGTTTTTCATTGTTGATTTCAATTGTACCTTCTAATACAAAAGCATAAACTCCGTTGCCTTCTTTTTTTATTTTGTATTCGTCTGAATTTCCTTTTGAAAAATTGCCAATATGAAACCAAGCATCTTGATTTAGCCAAACACCTTGGTCTTCTTTGTTAGGAGAAAGTACTTGATAAAATTCGTTTCGCTTTTTGATATCTCTAATTGATATTTGGTCGTATCTAGGCTCTGTATTTTTACTTTTAGGAAACACCCAAATTTGAAGAAATTTGACTTCCTTGTCTTTGTTTTTGTTGTATTCAGAATGAGTAACGCCAGTTCCAGCACTCATTATTTGTACATCTCCTTCTTTGATTACCGTTACATTTCCCATACTATCTTTATGCTCTAAATCGCCTTCTATCGGAATAGAAATAATCTCCATATTGTCGTGTGGGTGTGTTCCAAATCCCATTCCTTCTTGAACTATGTCATCATTTAAGACACGTAGTACTCCAAAGTTCATTCTTTCTGGGTTTTGATAGTTTGCAAAACTAAAGGTGTGGTGTGAATTTAACCAACCGTGATCTGCTTTTCCTCTTGTTTCTGCTCTGTGAATTACTGTGTTCATTGTATTAATGTTTTTATTGGGTAAATGATTAAATCCTACTTGTTCCATTAAAGTATCGTAAGTAGATTTTATGTTTTCACTATTTTTTGCAGTTAATACCTGCGGAGCGATAGCACCAACAACTCCCGTGAGAAGTGCATTTTTGATAAATTCTTTACGTTCCATAATGTTTGCTTTAAATTATAATGCAAATATGAAACAGTTTAAAAGGCTGTGGAATATGAAAAATAGAGAGAAACTTATGAAAATCCGATATTAGGATTTATTTTCTCTCTTTTTGAAGATTGAAGGAGATAATTGGGTGTTTTTTTTGAAGAAAGCACTAAAATTTGCAGGTTCATTAAAACCTAATTCATAGCCAATTTCTTTGCTATTTGAGGCGGTAAAATAAAGTAATCGTTTCGCTTCTGTTATTATTCTTGATTGAATATATTCTTTAGCAGTTTTACCTATTTTGCTTTTTACTATGCGGTTCAGATGGTCTGCAGTAATATGAAGTTCATTGGCGTAATAAGAGGTAGAATGTTCTTTCCTGAAATTGGAGTCCACTGACTCTTTAAATTTTTTCAATAAGTTGTCTCCTGAAGAATCAATATCAGTTTCTATCGGATTGATTGAGCAAATATTGTTGCATTCTATCAGCAATAGTTTCAAATATGCTCCAATAGATAGATTTTTCATCTGGGCATTGCTAGTAAATAAATCAAAAATGGTATTTGAGAAATGCTCTATAATGTCAAATTGCTTTTTATTGGGTAATAAAGGTGGCGTTAGCCCATAATTTTGAAAAAGATTAAGACTACTAATAAATGCTAGTGGAATAGAGTTTTCAATCAAAAACTGGTTAGAAAAAGTCATTGCAAATCCTACAGATTTTTCAGTTTCTATTACTTGGTGTACTTGTCCAGGAGCAACAAAGAAAATCTGTTGTTGGGCTAATTCGTAAGAATTAAAATCTATTTTATGAAATCCTTTCGCCTGTTTAATAATGAGTACGGTAAAGTAATTATGTCTATGAGGTTCGTCAGTTTGCCCACTACGTTTCATATAAATATCCTCCATTTTGGATATCCCAAAACTTATCGCATCCTTTTCGGAGTTTACTTTGTTATATGTTTTTACGGTGTTCATTTTAATTACCTACAACAACCGTATATAGTTAACAGTGCACTATATTTAGCTATTTGGCAGGATATAGTTAACTCTTGATAAGTATCCAGTTTATTTTTATTAAAACAAATTTAATTAAATATTCCCAGAGAATTCGTGTTACTCTTTTATAACTTCCTTGTTTCTATGTTTTTTCCAGAAATAAAACAAACCAAATGCTCCGAGTATGATTAATCCGATAGAAATTTCTTCTGCTTGTGATAGTCCACTGCCGTATTCCGTATTTATTCTAATTCTTTCGATAAGAAGTCTTTCTATACCAGTTACTAATACATAGATGCTAAACATCATCATTGGGGCAGTTAACTTTTTTCTCAAACTCCAGATAAAAGCAAACAGTCCAAAACACATAATCATTTCATAAATTGGAGTAGGGTAGACAGGGTTTTCTAACTTATGGTTATAATCTGGAAAAAGGCTATTTTCCATTATAATTCCTTCGTTATTTATGTTATTAGGATAATCGTAAGCCCATATCCAATCGGGTAAAAATGCTAGAAAATCGGGTTGTGGAGCTAAGTTATCTATTCCCCAATCTCCATCACCAGCTAGTTGGCAACCAATTCTTCCAACTCCATAGGCAAATAAAACTGTAGGTCCTATTGCATCAAGGTATTGAGTAATGGGTAATTTTTGTTTCCAAAAATAGTAAACACACCCAATAACAGAAAGAATAACACCTCCGTAAACAGTTAATCCATTGTAAAGGTGTCCTATTCCCAAACTTGGGTTAGAAATATATTCCGTAATTAACCACGGTTTTTCAAGTGTAGCAAAAAGAACCGCACCCCCAATTCCTCCTAGTATACCAATCAAAGTCACATTTCCCATTTGTTCATGGGGTCTTATTTCTATTTCTTTTTCTTTGGGATTTTCTAATTTTTCTTTGTTTACCTCACGGTATTTCCAATACACCATTATTGCTGCTACAACTAATCCAGCAACAACATTTCCTGTTCCAGAGAGAAGAAATCCTACAAAATCATCTGTTATACTTTCTCCTGGTTTCAGTTCAAAATCCCCAAATAATTTCACCATTCCCGACTGTGAAAGAATTGGGAACAATTTAAATCCGATAAAAAATCCATACAAGCCATTAAAAAATAACTCAATAGGATTGGCAGGTTTCCCAACTGTAATTGTTTTAAAAGTACTTTTTATCAAGCCTAGACCTTCTCTTCTCTTTAGTTCTCTAGCACTAAACCAATTTGCCGCCAAAAAAGCTACTCCAATCCAAAAACCGAGCATAGGAATTATTTTTAGAAAAGGAATTTCTAATCCAAAAATTCCATAAAAAAAGTGATATAGAGTAGGGTACATAAGTTAGTTTGTTAAATGTTTAAGTTCGGTTAATTGTCTTTTTTCTATGAATTCAATTTTCATTAATCCATCTCTATCTACTTGCGTCATTTTTACTGGAACAACAAGGTTTGTAATCAAAGGATTGTAGGGAGCTTTTACCTTCACATAATTAGAAGTAAACCCATTCATCATTCCGTGTTCGTGATCTGCTTCAAATAATACTTCCTCAGTTTGTTGTTCGTTTTTTAAGTAAAAGGCTTTTTTCTTTTTCTCCGATAAAATTCTCAATCGTTTACTTCTTTCTTTTCTTGTTGGTACAGGAACTACTTCTTTCATTTTTACAGCCGTAGTATTGGCTCTCTCCGAGTAAGTGAATACATGCAAGTAAGAAACTTCCAAGTCTACTATAAACTGGTAAGTCTCTTCAAATATTTCGTCCGTTTCTCCGGGGAATCCAACAATTACATCTACACCAATACTGCAATTTGGCATTAGTTCTCTTATTTTTTCAATGCGAGATTGGTACAATGCTTTGTCGTATTTTCTTCGCATAGATTGCAATAAAAAATCCGATCCACTTTGCATTGGAATATGAAAATGAGGAACAAACTTATCTGATTTTGATACAAATTCTATGATTTCTTCAGACAGTAAATTAGGTTCTATGGAAGATATTCTAAATCGTTCTATTCCTTTTACTTTATCTAATTCTTGTATCAATTGATAAAAATTTTCTTCTCCTCCTTGACCAAAATCTCCAATGTTTACTCCAGTCAACACTACTTCTTTTACGTTAGTTTGAGCAATTTTTTTTGCTTCTACCAATGTTTTATTGATACTGGCATTTCTACTTTTTCCTCTAGCAAGAGGAATTGTGCAAAAAGTACAGAAATAATCACAACCATCTTGAATTTTCATAAAAGTACGAGTCCTATCTCCTATAGAATAACCAGGGATAAACTCTTTTGTTTCTTTTATAGATTTATTTTCTATGTGTGTTTCTTCTTTTTTATCTGTGTTTTCTAGGTATTCAGCAATGTTAAATTTTTCTTGAGCTCCAAGAACTAAATCCACTCCATTAATAAGAGCAATCTCTTCTGGTTTTAATTGTGCGTAGCATCCTACGATTACAATAAAAGCTTTTGGATTAAAACCCAAAGCTTTTTTTACTAATTGCTTACACTTTTTATCCGCATTTTCTGTGACAGAGCAAGTGTTTAATATATAAATATCGGCACTCTCCTGAAAATCTACTTTGGCAAAGCCAGCATCTGCAAGTTGTCTTGCAATGGTAGAAGTTTCAGAAAAATTAAGTTTACACCCAAGGGTATAAAAAGCTACTTTTTGATATTGATTCATGATTGTTTAAATACAAATGCAAAGATAATAAATTGTATCAAAGTATAAATAGGATAGACTTCAAAAAAAAATCCATCTTGAACTGAATCAAGATGGATTAAGGTTTAAATATTATTTTCTTAAAGTTTTTTAAGAACTGTGACGTGTCCTACCTTCTCATATTCCTCATCATTTTCTTTTATAATTCCTTCTATTCTAAAGATGTAAGCGTCTTCCTTAACAATAAATCCTTTAAATTTCCCATCCCAACCTTCGGTTTTACTGTTGGTTGTAAATATTAATTGCCCCCATCTATTGAAAATCATAAATTTATAGCCTTCCTCTTTTAAACCTTCTGTAGATGGAATAAAAATTTCATTTATGTTATCATCATTGGGTGTGAATGTATTTGCGACATAAACCAATAATTCGTGTTTTACATATAGATCTCTACAGATACTGTCTCTACATCCTTGTTCATTTTCAACTTTAAGGCAGCTCGTATACGTTACCCCTCCAACATCAGGAAATGTCATAAAAGCATCTCTTGTAATAAACGACCCTAAATCTGCAATATACCATTCGTAAGTTAAGGAATGAGGATAGTTTGTTGTATTTTCAAATTCTACATCTACATTAAATACATCAGTTATAGGACCTGGTTTCATTATAAACCAAGGGTATGGTTGCGGATGAAGATTAATTAAAAACTCATCTGTAAATGTACACCCATTCTTATCTGTAACAGTCACTTGATATGCTTTAGAAACTTGTGGACTCTCAGTCATTGTAATCCCTGTAGTTCCGTTACTCCAATTAAATGTATAAGGAGCAGTTCCTCCTAGTGGAGTAGCAATATAGGATGCAAATTTATTTAAACAGATAAATGAATCTTTTAAAGGTAACATCAATAAAGGAGCAGGTTGATTTATGATTACAGTGCTTTTTCCTAAACAACCGTTTGCAGTTCTTATAGCTATTTTAAATGGGCCAGCTTGAGCACATAAATTTGAAAATACATTACCAGGTTGAAAAGTTAACCCATCATCAATACTATATTCGGCAGCATTAGCATCTATAATTGTAATAGTACCACTGCAATCATTAAAGCAATTTTCGTCTTGTACCGTTATCGCATCAATTGTTTCGGATATGGGTGCAGTAATAATAAAAGGTGTAAGGGTTGAACAACCATTTTCATCTGTCACTTTAACTGTATGGGCTCCAACACATAAATTTGTTCTCTTTTTTGTGATGGCAAATACATTGTTAAACTCTACTTGATAAAGACCCAATGGGGAAGTTCCTCCTGTTGGAATAGCCTCTGCAATTCCATTGCAAGTTGCAGCACAATTTGTATTATTAATTATTAAGTTCGGGAGAATATTGGGAGGATTGGTCAAATTGTAGACGACCGTATCGCTACATCCACCAGAGTCGTAAACAATGCAGGTGTATGTTCCCGGAGCAAGTCCTGTAAAAGTTCCTATAGCTTGTGTTGTTGCTCCGTTATTTATGGAATAAGTATAAGGTGATTGTCCTCCAAAAGGATTTATTATTAATTGCCCGTCATTTACCCCAACACAACTCGGATCTATCTGTGTAATGGTTTGGTTTAATAGGATATAAATATCAGTTATTAGTGTATCGATAAAAAGAGTACAACCCGATTCGGATATTACTCTTACTCTAAACTTACCTGGTCCTGGAATATAATGTTGCCTTGTTGTTGCCCCTGCAATTATTTTAAAAGGAACACTGTCATACCATTGATAAGCTAAATATCCAGAATCTGCGGATAAATTTATTCCTTTACAATCTTGTATTTTTTCAATTTCAGGCTTGAAACAATCTCCATCAATATAAGCTCTTCCATCATGAGCTCCATATCCACAATCAGCAACAGAAAATTTTACTGTGATGTCTTGACCAATATAATTTGTTAAATCAACTGTAATTCTTGTCCATGGTTTATATCTCCAATTTCCAGAATAAGTTATAAACCCAGGAACTGATCCTCCAGTAATTACAAAATAGTTTCCACAAGAAGGTATTTTAACATTATTTGAATCTAAGAATTCGACATTAAACCATGGTTGCTCAGCTATAGGGTGACTTGGATCATTGAATACGACAGCAAAATCATAAGTAAAATAAGGTTTAATAGCAGTAATTTGAGCAA
>Ga0115006_10000083_pt1 | contig 44062 bp, 51 predicted proteins | sample ArcOceMetagenome_3_FD_88943 | JGI IMG/M metagenome (GOLD analysis project Ga0115006, IMG submission 88943) | Marine eukaryotic phytoplankton communities from Arctic Ocean - Arctic Ocean- Svalbard ARC20M Metagenome | ecosystem: Environmental > Aquatic > Marine > Oceanic | place: Arctic Ocean...
ATGTGTTTTTCTGAAAACAATTTAGGAGCTAATATTGATCTTAACAAATTTGAAGAAAAAGATTTAATAAGATTATTATTTAGTGAAAGTTTAGGTTTGGTTTTTCAAGGTAAAACAGAAATTGAAGCGATTTTAAATGAAAATAATATTCATTTTTTGAAAATTGGAAATGTCAGTAATAATTCCAAATTAGAATTAAAATCTAATACAACTAATACAAATTTAGATGTATCTAATTACAGAGATATTTGGTTTAAAACATCCTATTTATTAGATCAAAATCAAAGTGGCAAAATTAAAGCAAAAGAAAGATTTCAAAATTTTAAAAGACATCCTTTAAATTTTAATTTTCCAGATAATTTTAATGGAAAAATTAATAGTAAAAATTCAAAGAAAATAAAAGCTGCTGTAATTAGAGAAAAGGGCAGTAATTCTGAAAGAGAAATGGCTTATGCAATGACTTTAGCAGGATTTGAAGTTAAAGATGTTCATATGACTGATTTAATTTCTGGGAGAGAAAATTTAGAAGATATTAATTTTATAGTTGCAGTAGGTGGGTTTTCAAACTCGGATGTACTTGGCTCTGCAAAAGGATGGGCTGGATCATTTTTGTACAATGAAAAAGCCAAAAAAAGTTTGATGAATTTTTACAAAAGAGAAAATACTTTGTCGTTAGGAGTTTGTAACGGTTGTCAATTATTTGTTGAACTTGGTTTACTTCATCCAGAGCATGAAATAAAACCTAAGATGGATCATAATGATTCTAAAAAATTTGAATGTCTTTTTACATCAGTTGAAATACAAGAAAATAACTCTATAATGTTTAGAAATTTATCTGGTTCCAAACTAGGTATTTGGTCAGCACATGGTGAAGGAAAATTCAAACTGCCTTATGATGAAAACAAATACAGTATAATTGGCAAATATGGATACAACTCCTACCCGGCTAATCCAAATGGGTCCGATTACAACACGGCAATAATTAGTAGTTCTAACGGAAGACATATAGCAATGATGCCACACCTAGAAAGATCAACTTTTCCATGGAACTGGCCCTACTATCCAAAGAGCAGAAAAGACGAAGTATCTCCTTGGATTTTAGCATTTGAAAATGCAAAAGAGTGGTTAGATAGAAATATTTAAAAAAAACAAAAAAATACTATGCATGCATAGTATTTTTTTGTTAAATTTGGTCTTATGGAAAAGAAAACCATGGACCATTTACTTAGATCAACGTGGCAAGCAATTGCCAGGATGTATAATGAAGAAGCATCTAAGTATGATTCCACAATGGCAACTGGATTCGCTCTTCTTAGTATAGATCCTAAAAAAGGTACTCCCTCAACTTCTCTTGGTCCAAAAATGGGAATGGAAGCTACTAGCTTATCTAGAACACTTAAATCTCTTGAAGAAAAAAAATTAATTGAAAGGAAACCTAACCCTAACGATGGTAGAAGTGTACTTATTCACTTAACTGAAAGAGGTAAAGTTAATAGAGACGCATCAAGAGTTGCTGTTTTAAAATTCAATCAAGCTATAAAAGATGATATTGGAGATGAATCTCTTGAAAACTTTTACAATACAATTGAAAAAATAAATAAATTAATAAAGAATAAAAAAATATTCAATTTTTAACTCAATAAAGAATAAAAATGAAAAGAAATATAAATAGTGTTGCAGTAATTGGATCTGGAGTCATGGGATCTGGAATAGCATGTCATTTTGCAAATATTGGAATAAATGTTTTGTTACTTGATATAGCTCCAAATAAATTAAATGAAAATGAGGAAAAACTTGGTCTTTCACTTGATGATAATAATGTTAAGAACAGGATAGTTAATGACATGTTTCAAAGATGCATTAAATCAAAACCTGCACCACTTTACCATAAAAATTTTGCAAAAAGAATTCAGTTAGGAAATCTTACAGATGATATACATAAAATAAGTAAAGTTGATTGGATTATTGAAGTAGTTACTGAGAAATTAAATATTAAACAAATTGTATTTGAGCAAATTGAAAAACATAGAACTAACGGAACTCTTATAACTTCAAATACATCTGGAATTCCAATTAAACAAATGAATGAAGGAAGGTCTGAAGACTTCAGAAAAAACTTTGCAGTAACTCATTTCTTTAATCCACCTCGTTACTTAAAATTATTTGAAATTATACCTGGTCCGGATTGTAGACCTGAAACAATTGATTTTTTAAATGATTTTGGTGAAAGATTTCTAGGTAAAGATTCTGTTTTAGCTAAAGACACACCAGGATTCATTGGCAATAGGATTGGAACATTTGGAATGGTAAACATTTTAAATAATGTTGAGAAATTAGATTTGTCAATTGAAGAAATAGACAAACTTACTGGACCTATTATTGGAAGTCCTAAATCTGCTACTTTTAGAACTAGTGATGTGGTTGGATTAGATACAACTGTAAATGTTGCAACTGGAATTTACGACAATTGTCCAGATGATGAATTTAGAGATACTTTTAAGTTACCTAAATACATTTATAAAATGTTAGAAAATAATTGGCTTGGATCTAAAACTGACGGAGGATTCTACAAAAGAATTAAAGATGAAAACGGAAAATCAACAATTCTTTCTTTAGACTTAAAAACTTTAGAGTACTCACCTGTTAAAAAAGTTTCATTTGAGACTTTAAATACTGCAAAAAAAATAAGCAATGTTATTGATAGATTTTCTGTATTAGTTGAAGGCACTGATAAAGCTGGAAAGTTTTATAGATTTAATTTCGGAACAATGTTTTCTTATATTCAAAATAGAATACCTGAAATCTCTGATGAACTTTATAGAATTGATGATGCTTTAAGAGCAGGATTTGGATGGAAGAACGGACCATTCCAAATCTGGAATTCAATAGGTATTAAGAAAGGAGTTGAAATTATGGAATCTTTAGGGCACAAACCTGCAAAATGGATTTCTGAAATGATAAACAATAATATTGACTGTTTTTATAAAATTGAAAACGGTAAAATAAATTATTATGACTTAAGCTCTAGATCTTTTGTTATTAAACCAGGTCAAGATTCTCTAATTATACTAAATAATTTAAATAAAAGTTCGATAGTTTGGGAGAATAGTGATTCAATAATTAAAGATATTGGTGATGAAGTTCTGAATATTGAATTTAAAACTAAAATGAATACTCTTGGGCAAGGAGTTTTAATGGGTCTTAACAAAGCTGTTGATTTAGCTGAAAAAAATTATAAAGGAATTGTCATAGGAAATGAAGGATCCCATTTTTCAGCTGGAGCAAATTTAGGAGCCATATTTATGGCAGCAGCTGAACAAGAATATGACGAAATTAATTTAGCTATAAAATTTTTCCAAGATAGCATGATGAAATTAAGATATTCAAACATTCCTGTTATTGCAGCTCCTCACGGACTTACTTTAGGAGGAGGCTGTGAAGTAACTATGCATTGTGATAAGGCAGTAGTTTATAGTGAAAGTTATATAGGTTTAGTGGAAGTAGGAGCTGGATTAATACCTGGCGGAGGGGGTTGTAAAGAAATGGCACTTAGAGCTTCAAAGAAATTTAGTAAAAATGATGTGGAACTTAATGTTCTTCAAGAATATTTTTTAAATATTGGTATGGCTAAAACATCGACTTCTGCTTATGAAGCAATTGATTTAGGATACTTAGAGCCAAATAATGATACTATAATAATGAACAAGAATCATCAAATTTCAATTGCTAAAAAACATGCGATTTTAATGTCTGATTATGGATATTTACCACCTTGCAGTGAAAAAAACATTAAAGTATTAGGCAAACAAGCATTAGGAATGTTCATGGTTGGAACTGACACAATGAAAGCTGGAAAGTATATTTCTGAACATGATCAGAAAATTGCTAATAAAATTGCGTACGTTATTAGCGGAGGTGATTTGTCAAAAGCAACGTTTGTAAATGAACAATATTTATTAGACTTAGAAAGAGAAGCTTTTCTTTCGCTTTGTTCAGAGAGAAAAACATTAGAAAGAATACAGCACATATTAAAAACAGGTAAACCTTTAAGAAATTAAATTATGAAAGAAGCATATATAGTTAAAGCATATAGAACTGCTGTTGGAAAAGCACCAAAAGGGTTATTCAGATTCAAAAGGCCTGATGAATTAGCATCAGAAACAATAAATCATATGATGGGTCAAATTCCTGAGCTTGATAAAACAAGAATTGATGACGTAATTGTAGGAAACGCAACTCCTGAAGCAGAACAAGGTTTAAATATTGGAAGAGTAATTTCACTGATGGGATTAAAAGTTGAAGATGTTCCTGGTGTAACAGTTAATAGATACTGTGCTTCAGGACTTGAAACTATAGCAATGGCTTCTGCAAAAATTAAATCAGGAATGGCTGAATGTATAATTGCTGGAGGAGTAGAGAGTATGAGTTTTATTCCTATGGGAGGATATAAACCTGTTCCAGATTATGCAATTGCCCAACAAGGTAAAGAAGATTATTATTGGGGAATGGGTTTAACAGCTGAGCAAGTTGCACAACAATATAATATTAATAGAGAAGATCAAGATGAATTTGCATTAAACTCACATCTAAAAGCAATAGATGCCATATCAAAAGGAAAATTCAAATCTCAAATAGTTCCTATTAAAGTTAAAGAAACATATCTAGATGAAAATGAGAAAAAAGCATTTAGAGAATATGTCGTTGATACTGATGAAGGACCTAGAAAAGATTCAAATATTAAGGTTTTAAATAAACTTAGACCTGTATTTACAATGAACGGTAGTGTAACAGCTGGTAACTCTTCACAGATGAGTGACGGGGCAGCATTTGTATTAATTATGAGTGAAAAAATGGTTAAAGAATTGAATATTGAACCAATTGCTAGACTCGTAAATTATGCTGTGGCTGGTGTTCCACCAAAAATAATGGGAATTGGACCTGTTAAAGCTGTTCCAAAAGTTTTAAAGCAAGCTGATTTGAAAATTGAGGATATTGATTTAATTGAGTTAAACGAAGCTTTCTCTTCTCAATCTCTAGCAGTAATAAGAGAACTTGATTTAAATCAAAGAAAAATCAATGTAAATGGAGGTGCAATTGCACTTGGACATCCTTTAGGTTGTTCAGGAGCAAAATTATCAGTTCAGCTTTTTAATGAAATGAGAGATAGAAAATTAAAATACGGTATGGTAACCATGTGTGTTGGAACGGGTCAAGGTGCAGCAGGGATTTATGAATTTTTAAATTAAGATATTATTATGAAAATAGATGAAAAAAATATTACTAGAGGTGGAGAATTTGTTATAAAGGAAACTAAATCTGAAGATGTATTCACACCAGAAGATTTCAGTGAAGAACAGCTAATGATGAAACAAGCTGTTAAAGATTTTATAGAGAAAGAGGTTATTCCTCATCGTGAAAGATTTGAAAATAAAGATTACCAATTGACCGAAAACGTTATGAAAAAAGCTGGGGATCTTGGATTTTTAGGAGTAGCAGTTCCAGAGGAGTATGGTGGAATGGGTATGGGTTTTGTTTCAACAATGCTAGTGTGTGAAACTATTTCAGGAGCGTGTGGTTCACTATCAACAGCATTTGGAGCACACACAGGAATTGGAACAATGCCAATAGTTCTTTATGGAAATGAAGAACAAAATAAAAAATTTGTTCCTAAACTTGCAAGTGGAGAAGTATTTGGATCATATTGCTTAACTGAACCTACAGCAGGTTCAGATGCAAATAGTGGTAAAACGAAAGCTGTACTTTCAAAAGACGGATCACATTATGAAATTACAGGCCAAAAAATGTGGATTTCAAATGCTGGATTTGCAAAATTATTTATTGTTTTTGCTAGAATTGAGGACGATAAGAATATAACAGGTTTTATAGTTCCAAACGAATCTAATAACGGGATTACGTTGGGTGATGAAGAAAAAAAACTAGGTATACATTCATCTTCAACTAGACAAGTGTTTTTTAATGAAACTAAAGTACCTGTTGAAAACATGTTGTCTAAAAGAGGAAGTGGTTTTAAAATAGCTGTTAATTCATTAAATGTTGGAAGAATAAAATTAGCAGCAGCATGCTTGGATGCTCAAAAAAGAGTAACATCATATGCTGTGCAATATGCAAGCGAAAGAATTCAATTTAATACAAAAATTATTGATTTCGAAGCTATAAAAGAGAAAGTTGCTATAATGGCTACAGACACTTACGTTGGCGAATCAGCAACATACAGAGCTGCAAAAGATATAGAAGATCGAATTAAGATTAGACACGATAGCGGAAATAGTTTTCAAGAATCAGAGCTAAAAGGGGTAGAAGAATATGCAATAGAATGTTCCTTGTTAAAAGTAGCTATAAGTGAAGATATGCAGAATATTGCTGATGAGGGTATTCAAGTGTTTGGTGGAATGGGTTTTTCTGCTGAAACTCCAATGGAGAGTGCATGGAGAGATTGTAGAATTGGAAGAATATACGAAGGTACAAATGAAATAAACAGAATGCTTAGCGTTGGAATGCTAATCAAAAAAGCAATGAAAGGTCATATTGATTTTATTAATCCAGCTACTAAAGTGGCTGATGAGTTAATGGGAATTCCATCTTTTGAAGTTCCTGATTTAACTGAACTATTTGCACAAGAAAAATTAATTTTAACAAATCTTAAAAAGATCTTTTTAATGTTGGCAGGAGCAGGAATAAAAAAATTCGGTGACAAGTTAGAAGAGCATCAACAAATGTTATTAGCTGTTTCTGACATATTAATTGAAATATACATGACAGAATCTGCACTTTTAAGGACTGAAAAAAACTGCAATAGACTTGGAAAAGAAACTCAAACCAACCAAATTGCTATGACTCAGTTATATCTATACAAAGCCGTAGATATTATCCAATCTAAAGGTAAAGAAGTGATCGTCTCTTTTTCATCAGGTGACGAACAAAAAGGATTACTGATGGGGCTTAAAAGATTTACAAAATATTACGAATATCCAAACGTTATTGAACTAAAGAATATTATTGCAGAAAAACTAAAAGAAGAAAACAAATATTGTTTTTAAAAAACTTAATAGTTTTTATATTAAATTTAGGTATGAATTACTTCAAACTCATACCTATTTTTATTTTTACTTCTTTATGTTATTCGCAAAGCGAAAGTAATTACTACAATATTATAGATTCGGTTTCCGAGTTAAGAATTGAAAAAGATATAAAAAAGCTAGTTTCATTTGGAACAAGACATACACTAAGTGACACTTTATCAAATAGTACTGGAATTGGTGCAGCTAGAAGGTGGATAAGGTAAAGTTTTAAAGAGATCTCTAGTAATTGTGATAATTGCTTAGATGTATTCTATCAAAAAAATTACTTTAAAAAAAATAAAAGAAGACTAGTAAATGATGTCTGGATAAACAATGTAGTAGCCATTCAAAGAGGTAAAACTAATCCAAATAGATTTATAATAATGAGTGGAGATATTGACAGTCGTGTTAGCGACTCCAATGACTTCATATCCTTATCCCCAGGAGCAAATGATAATGCATCAGGGATGGCCGGAGTAATTGAGGCAGCAAGAGTTTTAAGTAAATATAAATTTGAAAATAGTATAATATATGTTGGTTTATCTGGGGAAGAACAAGGATTATATGGAGGGGCAGGATTAGCTAAATATGCAAAAGAACAGAATTGGGAAATTATTGGTGTTTTAAATAATGACATGATTGGAAATATTGAAGGAGTTGATGGAATAATTGACAATATTAGTTTTAGAATATTCTCTGAACCCACCCCAGCTAATGAATCTGAAATTTCTAGAAAAAAAAGAAGATTTTATGGAGGAGAAGTTGATGGTAATTCAAGACAGTTAGCAAGATATATACACAAAACAGTAACTAAATATATGCCAGAAATGAATCCAATGATGATATACAGATTGGACAGGTTTGGAAGAGGTGGACATCATAGACCGTTTAATGACTTAGGATATGCTGGAGTAAGAATAATGGAAGCACATGAAAACTATAATAGACAACATCAAGATATTAGAATTGAAAATGGTATTAGATATGGTGATGTTATTTCAGGAGTGAATTTTAAATATGCAAAAAAATTAACAGCTGTAAATGCTATAAATTTAGCAAGCTTAGGTTGGAGTCCAAAAGAACCTGAAAATGTTAAAATTGGAGGAGCAGTAAAACCATCTACTGAACTCAAATGGGAAAAACCTAACAACTCTAAAATATTAGGCTATAAAATATATTGGAGAGAAACCACTTCTCCATATTGGGAAAATAGCAGATTTGTAGGTGACGTTAATCAATATACATTAAAAGGAATAGTTATAGATAATTATTTGTTTGGCGTTTCTAGTGTGGGAAAAAATAATCAGGAAAGCATTGTAGTCTTTCCTAAAGAAGTATTTAATTAAATTATGATATAATATTTTGAAAATTTTCAGGATCTGTGTTTCCTTCAGTATTAAATAAAAGAATTTTTGAATCGTTATTTAAATTGAGAAATTTTTTAAGATCATTTGATTTTTCAAAGCTTAAAACTTTAATCAACCCAGCCAATCCAGCTGCACCAGATTCACCTGATATTATTTGAGAATCGTTTCCTAGAGGGTAATAAAATTGTCGCATAGCTGTCCTAACGTCACTATCTGAAATTTTAATAACAGCATCGCAGCCATTTTTAATAATTTCCCAAGCATTTTTTGAGGGAATTCCACAGTTTAAACCAGCCATAATAGTATTAAATGAAGTATTTGGAGAAATTCTTTTACCATTTTCAAATGATTCAAAAACACCACATGCTTCTTCAGGTTCAACCAAAACTATTTTAGGACGAACACCCTTATAATTATTTAAATAATACCATATACCTGATGAAGCCCAGCTACCAACACCACATTGTAAAAAAATTACATCGAATTTAGACTGTAAATCAGTTTTGGAAGGAATTTCAATTTCTTTAAAATGAGTTAAATAACCTGACATGATGTAGGACGGAATTTCTTCATAATTTTCCCATGAAGCATCTTGAATTAAACACCAACCATTATCATCACATTTCTGAGATGCATAAATGCATGTTTCTTCATAATTTAAGTCAAGCTGATAAACATCTGCATTATATGATTCAATAGCTTTAATTCTATTTATAGAAGTATCTCTTGGCACATAAATGATTGCCTTTTTATTATACTTTTTAGCTGACCATGCTATACCTTTTCCATGATTTCCATCCGTAGCTGTACAGAACACTCCAATATTTGGATTTTTTTTTAAAATCTCATGAATCGCATAAGTTGACCCTAATACTTTAAAAGAGTTTAGGCCAAATCTATTGGATTCATCTTTTACAAAGATGTTTTTTAATCCCAAATGATTTGATAGTGAATCTAAATTAACAAGTGGAGTCTTATTATAATAATCTTGCTTAGTATGGAAATCATATGAATTACTTAATTTGAGTATTGAATTTGAAAGATTATTATCTAATGTATTTGAGCAATTATTAATAATAAAATCATTCATAAAACTAGTCTAAACTAAATTCGTTTTTTTTCATCCATTCATCGTTATACATTTTTCCTATATATCTACTTCCTGAATCATGCAATATAACCACAACAACATCACTTTTTTTAAAATTATGTTTTAATTGAAGAACTCCCTTTACAGCTGCACCACATGAATTACCAGCGAAAATTCCTTCTTCCTTAGCTAATTTTCGAGTGTAAATAGCTGCATCTTCATCTGTTACTTTCTCAAATCCATCTATTAAATCAAAGTTTACGTTTTTCGGAAGAATATCCTCACCTATACCTTCAGTTATGTAAGGGTATATTTCGTTTAGATCAAAAATTCCTGTTTCATGATATTTTTTAAATACAGACCCATAAGTATCTATTCCCCAAATTTTAATTTTTGGGTTTTTTTCTTTTAAAAATTTTGCAACTCCAGAAATAGTTCCACCTGTTCCCACTCCAACTACAAAATGTGTTATTTTACCCTCTGTTTGATCCCAAATTTCAGGACCTGTAGTTTCATAATGAGCAATTGAATTTGAAGGGTTATCATACTGATTAACATACCAAGAATTAGGTGTTTCATCTCCAATTCTTTTAGAAGTTGAATAATATGAGTTTGGATCTTCAGGCTTTACATTGGTTGGACAAACTATAACTTTAGCACCTACAGCTCTTAAAACATCAAATTTTTCTTTAGACTGTTTGTCAGTAGAAACACATATTAATTTATATCCCTTTACTATCGCTGCTAAAGCCAAACCCATACCAGTATTTCCCGAGGTACCCTCAACAATAGTATAACCTGGCTTCAAACGACCATCATTTTCAGCATCTTCAATCATCTTTAAAGCCATTCTGTCTTTTATTGAACTACCTGGATTAAAAAACTCGACTTTCGCTAAAACTAAAGCTTCAATACTCTTAGTTATATTATTTAATTTTACAAGAGGAGTATTTCCTATTGTTTCTAATATATTTTTGTGGTATTTCATATTGTTTTGCAAATGTAATAATATACAAGTTTTTTATGCTACTGTAAAATTCTTTATTTAATTCTTATTGAGTTAGTAGGAGAAATTCTGGCAATTATAAAGGATGGAATTATTAACATTAGAAAACAAAAAAACAATACTCCAAAATTCAATATAATAAGTGACATTAAGTTAAAATCAAAAGGAAACTCAGAAATATAATAAGTTTGTGGATCTAATTTTATAAATCCAGTCGCGTTCTGAAAAAAAATCAATCCTATTCCTATAATATTTCCAATAAACAAGCCTAAGCCTATTAAATAAGCTCCATTAATTAAAAATATAGATCTAATGGATTTATTTGAAGCTCCAACAGTTTTTAAAATTCCAATAATAGCTGTTTTTTCTAAAACTGTAACTAAAAGAGCCGTAATCATATTAATCCCCCCCACAAGAATCATAATTATTATAATTAATAAAACATTAAAGTCAAACAATGACATCCAATTGAAAATTTCGGGAAACCTTTCATTAATTGACATTACACTAATTTCACTTGGTGTTTTATTATATAAATCAATAGAAACTTTATCAGTGAGAGAATAATTATTTAGAAATACTTCAATACCACCAGCATCATCAATATTCCAATTATTCATTTTTTGAATATGTCTTATATCTCCCAAAAAATATAGTTCATCAAATTCAGTAAGTCCGGAATTGTATATTCCTACAACTTTAAAAATTCTTTCGTTAGGAGCTGAAAGAGAATTTGATTTAAAAAAAGTTGCTTTAAACTTATCATCTAAATTAATTAACAGTTTATTTGATAAATGCTCGGATATTAATACTTCGTTAGAAATATCGTTCTTTAAGGAAATAACTCTTCCACTAGTTATATAATTTGAAAAATTCTCCCAATTAAAATTTGATGTAACACCTTTTAAAACAACTCCTTCGAAGCCATTTCCTTTAATAATTAAACCCGATTTATACGCTACTGATTGGAAATATTTTATACTAGTATTATTTAGTAATAAATCATATTCAAAACCGTTAATTAAGGGATTTATAGATGAAAAAGATGAATTATTTTCAAAATTAGATATTGATATATGACCAAAGAATGAAGAGACTTTGGATTCTATAGTTTTCTGTAATCCAACACTTGATGATATAGAAATAATCATCATAACTATACCAATTACAATTGATAATATTGATATTTTTATTATTGGAGATGAAACGGTATTTTTATATGGCTTTGATTTTATAAATCTCTTAGCCATATAAGATTCAAAACTCATGTTTATGAAATTAAATTTAATAATACATAAAATTACCTTTTTTTTAATATTTAATGTATTATGTAACTTTTCTTTTTCTCAATCTGTTAACTACATTAGCATTGGGGCAAATGAAACTAAAAACTATGTAGAAGATTTAAGTAATCTTAAAGTTGGAGTAGTTGGAAATCATACATCATTGATACTTTCCAGAAATAAAAAATACGTTCACTTAGTTGATTCATTAATTTCTTTAAAAATTGACATCAAAAAAATTTTTTCACCAGAACATGGATTTAGAGGTGAAGCAGATGCGGGTGAAAAAATTAATAATAATATTGATACGAAAACTGGAATTGAAATAATTTCATTATATGGTAAAAACAAAAAACCCACAAATAAACAACTCAACGGAATAGATATTTTAATTTTTGACATTCAAGATGTTGGTGCAAGATTTTATACTTATATCTCAACCCTACACTTTGTAATGGAAGCTGCAGCTGAAAATAATATTAAATTAATTGTTTTGGACAGACCTAATCCGAATGGGCATTACGTCGATGGACCTATAAGAGAATTAGATTTAAAAAGTTTTATCGGAATGCATCCAATCCCTATAGTTCATGGTATGACTATTGGAGAATATTCATTAATGATTAATAACGAAGGTTGGCTTGCTAATAAAATTAAGTGTGATTTAAAAGTAATTAAAATGCAGAATTATAATCGAAATTTAATATATAATCTTCCAATAAAGCCTTCTCCAAATCTACCAAATCAAAAATCAATTAACCTTTATCCCAGCCTGTGTTTATTTGAAGGGACTAATGTAAGTATTGGACGAGGAACAAATTTACAGTTCCAAATAATAGGAAATCCAAATTGGGAAAACTATACTTTTACATTCACACCTGAATCTATGTCTGGAGCTAAAAACCCTAAACACATTAACTCTAAGTGTTATGGTATTGATTTAAGAAATAATCCAAGACTCAGTTCAATAAACTTAAAATGGATAATAGAAGCTTATAAAAATTCTGAAGATAAAATTTCTTTTTTTGGTAAAAGCTTTGACAAACTTGCAGGAACTTATGATTTAAAGAAACAAATAATCAAAGGCGAAAATGAAATACAAATTAAAAAAAGTTGGAAAAACGGAATAGAGAAATTTAATAAAATAAGGGCAGAATACTTGCTATATGACTAAGGAATATTTAAATATTTATGAGTTTGTAATGATACTTTCCATTTAGGATTTTTCATTACATAATCTACAATAATAGGCATGATTTTGTCTCTTTTACTCCACTCAGGCTGTAGATATAAAAGACAATTATTAGAAACTTTTCTAGATTCAATTTCAGCAAATTTTAAATCGTCTAAATTATAAATTATCATTTTTAATTCATTTGCTTTTGAATATATTTTATCAAGAGGATTTTTGTTTTTTTTTGGACTTAGACAAACCCAATCCCAATTTCCAGAAAATTTATATGCACCTGAGGTTTCAATATGAGTTTTAATATTATTTTTGTTTAAAAGTTTAGTTATAGGATTCATATCCCACATTAAAGGCTCACCACCTGTGATGACCACAATATCAGAACTCTTCTTCACATTTATTACAATATCCGTGATTTTAGTAGGAGGATGAATATCAGGATCCCAACTTTCTTTAACGTCACACCAATGACAACCAACATCACAACCACCTAATCTAATAAAAAAAGCAGCAGAACCTTTATGATACCCTTCTCCTTGTATAGTGTAAAATGATTCCATCAAAGGAAGAAGAAGTCCCTTGTCAATTAATTCTTTTTGATTTTTTGATTTCACTTGGCAAATATATAAGATAAAATCAATTAGTATTTAAAGTAATTATTACATTTATTATAATTTATAAAAATGAAAAAATATTTACTTATAACATTAACAATTATTAGTGCTGGATGTTCAACTAATGAATATAAAATTGAGAAAGGTAAAGTTGGTAAACTAAACAAGGAGATTAAAGTTCAGCAACTTGATTCAATTTTTAGAAATGATTCTATTGTAAAAAGAATTGGTGAAGGAGATTATATGTTTTCCGGAGATGACAAATATTTAATTTTTGATACTAATAAAAATCACTTACTTACCATAACTCCAAGAAACCAACATGATAAGGGTGAAACTATTGAAACTATTGAAATAGTTAGTGATCTTTACAAAACAAATAAGGGTGTAAATACTAAAAGTAACTTTGAGATGATTGAAAAAAATCATAAAATAAATTCTATTCAAAATACTATCAATAATTTAATTATTTACGTTGACGATATTGATGCTTACTTTATTATTGACAAACAAAATTTACCAATTGACTTAAGACTAGGCACAGAAAAAACAATTAAAACTATCAATATTCCGCCTGATAGTAAAATCAAAAGATTTATGATCGGATGGAATTAAAAATATAAATTATGAACAAACTATCTCCTTTTCACTTAGCAATCCCTGTGAGTAATCTTGAAAAAAATAGAGCTTTTTATAAAGATATTTTAGAGTTTGAAGAAGGAAGAAGTAGTGATCACTGGGTTGATTTTAACTTCTTTGGCCATCAACTTGTGATTCATTTAGATGATAATATTAAAAATGAAAATACTAATTCTGTTGATGGAAAAAATGTGCCAATTCCTCATTTTGGAGTTGTACTAGAATGGAAAGTATTTCAAGAATTCGCTGAAAAACTTAAAAAAAGAAAGATTGAATTTGTAATAGAGCCCTATGTAAGATTTAGAGGTCTGACAGGTGAACAATCTACAATGTTTTTTAAAGATCCATCCGGAAATGCTTTAGAATTTAAATCATTTAAAGATCCTAGTCAAATATTTGCTAATTAGAGATTTTTCTAGAAAGTAAAGTATTTTTTAACAACATAGCAATTGTCATGGGTCCAACCCCACCAGGAACAGGTGTAATAAAACTAGCTTTAGATTTCACAGACTCAAAATCTACATCTCCTTTTATTACATAACCCTTTATTGCACTCTCATCTTTAACTCTTGTTATTCCAACATCAATTATAACTACACCATCCTTAACCATATTACTTTTCACAAATTCAGGAATACCAAGAGCAGAAACTATAATATCTGCATTTTTAGTATAACTTTCTAAGTTTAATGTTTTACTGTGTACCACTGTAACAGTAGAGTCACCAGCTTTACCTTTACTATTCATTAAAATACTAATTGGTCGACCAACTATATGACTTCTTCCAATTACAACAGTATGCTTGCCCGATGTTTCTATATCATACCTTCTTAAAAGCTCCATTATTCCAAAGGGTGTGGCTGGAATAAAAGTTTCCATATTTAACGCCATTTTCCCAAAATTGGTAGGATGAAAACCATCAACATCTTTATTAGGATCAATAGACATTAAAATATTCTCCTCATTAATATGTTTTGGCAACGGCAATTGAACAATAAAACCATCAATTTCATTATTAGTATTCAATAAATTAATTTGGTCAATAAGTTTGTCTTCAGTAATTGATGAAGGAAGTTTTATTAGAGTTGATTCAAATCCAACTTGCTTGCATGATCTTACTTTACTGCCAACATAAGTTAAACTAGCTCCATCTTCACCAACAATAACTGCTGCTAAATGAGGAGGTCTATTTCCATTGGAAATTATACCATCAACCTCAATTTTAATTTCCTGTTTAATTTGATTTGAAATTTCTTTTCCGTCTATTATTTTCATAAATTATTTATTTCATTCCTTGCATCATTTGCATAAGCTTATTTGAACCTCCACCTTGCATCATTTTCATCATTTTAGACATTTGTTCAAATTGTTTTATAAGCTTATTAAGCTCTTGGATTTCCAATCCACTCCCATTTGATATTCTTTTTTTTCTACTAACATCAATAATTTTAGGATTGGAACGTTCTTTCGGAGTCATCGAATATATTAAAGCCTCAATATGCTTAAACGAATCATTATCAATTTCAGTATTCCCGATAGCTTTGCTCGCGCCGGGAATCATACCAACCATGTCCTTGATATCACCCATTTGTTTGATTTTTTTAATTTGAGCAAGAAAATCATCAAAACCAAATTGACTTTTTGCAATTTTTTTGCTTAAAATCCTTGCTTCTTTTTCATCGTAAACATTTTGAGCTTTTTCAACTAAAGAAACGATATCTCCCATTCCAAGTATACGATCAGCCATTCGTTCTGGATGAAAAACATCAATGGCATCCATTTTCTCGCCAGTTCCAATAAACTTTATTGGTTTATCAACTATTGATTTAATTGATAAGGCTGCTCCTCCTCTTGTATCACCATCAAGCTTTGTTAATATAACACCATCAAAATTTAATATATCATTAAAAGTTTTAGCAGTATTAACAGCATCTTGACCAGTCATTGAGTCTACTACAAATAAAGTTTCTTGAGGGTTAACCGCACTATGAATATTTTTAATTTCATTCATCATTTCATCATCAACAGCTAATCTCCCTGCAGTATCAATTACAACTAAATTTTTACCATGCTTTTTTGCATGTAAAATTGAATCTGAAGCAATTTTAACAGGGTCTATTTCCAGTTCATCACTGTAAACATCAACTCCAATTTGGTCTCCAAGAATTTTCAATTGTTCAATAGCAGCAGGTCTATAAACATCACAAGCAACTAATAATGGATTTTTATTTTTTTTATTTTTTAAATAATTTGATAGTTTTCCAGAAAAAGTAGTTTTTCCTGAACCTTGTAAACCAGACATCAGTATTACTGTAAATGAATCGGAAAGATTAATACCCTCTGCGTTACCACCCATCAACTGGGTTAGTTCATCCTTCACAATTTTAATCATTAATTGGCCTGGATTAACAGTTGTTAAAACATTTTGTCCAATTGCTTTATTTTTAACGTTAATTGTGAACTCTTTGGCTGTCTTAAAATTTACATCAGCCTCAAGCAATGCTCTTCTAACTTCCTTTAATGTCTCGGCAACATTAATTTCGGTTATTTTTCCTTGTCCTTTAAGAACTTTTAATGCTGAATTTAGTTTATCTGTTAAATTATTAAACATTATTTTTTATTAATTACATTTTGTCAGGAACTTGAATTCCTAATAATTCCATAGAAGATTTAATTATTAAACCAACTTTATAACTTAAACTTAATCGAAATAATTTTAATTCATTATTTTCAATTTTTAATATTGTTGTAGTTTGATAATAAGAGTTGAAAGTTTTTACTAATTCATATGTGTAATTAGCAATAAGTGCCGGATTCAAATTATCTGCAGAAGATTTTATTATTTCTGGATATTGAGTTAATAATTTCAATATTTGTTTCTCTTTTGTATTAATTTCTAGATTATTGTTAACAGAATGGTTTTTATAGGTTTCCTTTTTTAAAAGCGATTGAATTCTTGCATGTGTATATTGAATAAAAGGTCCTGTATTACCATTAAAATCTATAGAATCATTTGGATCAAATAAAATTCTTTTTTTTGGATCGACTTTGAGGATGTAATATTTCAAAGCCCCAAGACCAATCGTATGATTTAATATATTTTTATCATTACTGCTTAAATCATCAAGCTTTCCGAGATCACTGGATAGCTTAGAAGCATTGCTAATCATTTCTAAAATCAATTCATCAGCATCAACAACAGTACCCTCACGACTTTTCATCTTTCCTGAAGGTAGATCAACCATTCCGTAACTTAAATGAGATAAATGATTTGACCATTCAAACCCAAGTTTTTTTAACACCTTAAATAAAACATTAAAATGATAGTCTTGTTCATTTCCTACTGTGTATATTAATCCTTTCATTTCAGGATTATCTTTATATCTTTTATAAGCTGTCCCTAAATCTTGAGTCATATAAACTGAAGTGCCATCTGATCTGAGCAATAGTTTTTCATCCAACCCTTCATCAGATAAATCAATCCAAACTGAACCATCATCTTTTTTAAAAAAAATCTGTTTATCAAGTCCATGAGCAATAATATCTTTTCCAATAAGATAAGTATCACTTTCATAGTATAAGGAATCAAAATTAACTCCAAGATCTTTGTAGGTTTTATTAAACCCGTTATAAACCCAACCATTCATTAATTTCCAAACATCAATAACCTTTTTATCTCCGGCCTCCCACTTTCTTAATAATTCTTTTGCTTCTGTAAAAATTGGAGATGTTTGTTCAGCTTCAATTTTTGTAAAACCGCTACTGATTAATTCTTTGATTTCTTCCTTGTAAACTTTATCAAAAAGAACATAATATTTTCCAACAAAAAAATCACCTTTTTCATTCAAATCATCTGGAGATTTATTTTCTCCAAATTTTAACCATGCGACAATTGATTTACAAATATGAATTCCTCTATCATTTATGATTTGTGTTTTATTTACTCTTTTACCAGAAGCTTGTAGAATTTTTGACATAGAATAACCAAGCAAAATGTTTCTAACATGGCCTAAATGCAGAGGTTTATTAGTATTAGGTGATGAATATTCTACTAAATAAAGGGGACTGTTTTTATCAGGATTGATAAAACCATAATTAACATCACTTAGACAATTATTTAAAAAATTTAAATAATAAAATGGTGATATAGAAAGATTTAAAAATCCCTGAATAACATTAAACCCATTAACATATTTAGAATTATTAAGAACAAAAGACCCTAATTCATTACCTAGATTTGCAGGACTTTGTCGTAAAATTTTAACTAAAGGAAAAACAACAATGGTTAAGTCACCTTCAAAATCTTTTCTAGTAAGTTGGATTTCAAAATCGTTAAAAGCAACATCATACTTTAATTTAAGGTATTCTGAAAGTTTAGACTTTAAAATTGTATTTATATTCATCAAATAAATTTCAAGTAAATATAATTATAAAATGAATAAATTATTTTTTTGATTCGTTTATCTTTGAAATAATTAATTTGATTAGATGTTAAGAAATATTTCATATAATAATTCAAAAATTAGATCTGAAATCGATCATCTTGTAGGAAGTCCTTTTACAATATTAAAAAGAATTAAAGTTGGTGGAGTAGGTTCTCCAAAATATATAATTTCACAAACAGATTCAAAAATTAATAATTTATTAAACTTAGATAATAACATTAATCAGTGTAATATCGAAATAAGACCTAAAGGAATAATAATATGCTTTAGATCATTATTAGAGACTTATGCCTTAACTATTCCTTTCTACAAACTGAAAATGTTCAAGGGAAAGTCTAATGAATATTCTATCTACAAAGACGAATACTTTATCAAAATATTAGCAAAAAAAAATAATGAACATGAATTCATTAAAAAAATTAATAAATTAAAATTATCTAATTAAATACTTCTGCGATCATACATCTAACACTCCCCCCCCCACAACTTTCTATTGTCTCTACGTTAGATTGTATAATCTTTGAAAATTTCTCTATTTTATTTATTTGATCTAAAGAAAGTGATTTATATGCCTGACTACTCATAACCAGAAAACTATTATTTTCAAACACTAATTCTATCATGTTTCCAGCAAAAGAATTTAATTGAGATTCACTAATTTCAATTACGTCTTTATTATCATCCCTTAAGCTTTTTAAGACAATTTGCTTATCGTTTTCAGAATCTATAGAATCAAGGCATATTATAGAATATTTGTTTGCTACACACATCATAACGTTAGTATGATAAATTAATTTTCTATCGTTAAAAATAGTTTGATAGGACTTAAAAATTATAGGCATGTAATCAAATTCTTCACAAAATTCTTCAATTATGTTCTCAGATGTTCTGGCTGATATAGAACAATAAGACTTTTTATTTACTCTATCTAAAACCATACTCCCTGTTCCTTCAAGATATAAATTATGATTTTCAGCAGCACTATAATCGTTAATAAAATCGATTATAACACCCTTGCTTTCTATAAATTTCAAGACTTTATCATTTCGTTCAAGTCTTCTATTGTTAGCATACATAGGATATATCGCAATTCTATGATTTGAATGAAAACTTATCCAATTATTTGGAAAGATAGAATCTGGTGTGTCATGATCTAGATCATCCTGAAAAACATTAACTGGAATTCCATTTGATCGCAATTGATTAACTAGATTGTCAAATTCAAGGCATGCTTTTTCTAAAACTTGTTTATCAGTTAAATCTGTATGTTTTTGAAAATAATTGTTTGTAGCTGTTTCAGGATTCATCCTAAAACTAGAGGGCCTTACCATTAAAATTGATTGAATATTATTCATCATATCGTATTAGAGGTAATGATGTGCATCTAAAAAGTCCTTCTTGCTTAGATACTTCTGACAAATCAACTTCTTCAACTTTTAAGTTATGGTTTTTTAACCAATTATTTAATCTCTTAAATTTAGGTTGAGAAATAACTGTTTCATCATTTATTGACAAAACATTTGTGGTCATATCATACATTTCCTCATCGCATATTTCAAAAACATTTTGCTTTCCAAAAAAATCTACTAACCATAAATAGTCATCTTTAAAAGTAAAAGCCTCAGGATGAATTATAGCTTTATTTTTACCAATGATTTGCAAACAACAATCTAGATGAAGTATATTCTTTTTTGGATTAGTTAATGATTTATTTAAATGAAAACCTTTAACAATTTTTTCTGGAAAAAATTCAATAAAATAATCTAAAGCGCCTTTATTTGTTCTAGCCGTAAATAAATCACTGTAATCATCTTTGTCATAATAACCAATAAAAATAGTATTGGAATGGTAAAGTACGTCTCCGCCTTCAATATGAAGATTTTGAGGCATAGTAACAATCTTATTATGAAAATTAGATAAAATTGAGCTTAAACCCTGAAATTCCTTTGCTCTCTTAGGAAGAATATTGGATTTAAAAAAAAATTTATCAATAACAAATCCTATATCTCTTGTAAAAATCTGATTGTAGTCTTTTATTAGATTTGGTCTGTAAACCTTGACGTTGTATTTCTTCAATAAAACAACAAAATTTTCTAATTCTTTAACCATATCAGATTCTAAGGGATATGTTCCTTTATTTAAATTTTCAATTGATTTTGGATCGTAAAGTTCTTTTAAAGAGGGAATATTACCTAAACTGTCCGCAATACCTATAATTACCGATCTTAGTTTAGAAGTTTCACCACTAACCAAAATTTCCATAATTAAATAATTATCTTGACTTTATGTCGCTAAAAGATCTTAGATTTTCTCCAATATAGACTTGTCTTGGTCTTCCAATAGGTTCTTTTCTAAGTCTCATTTCTCTCCAATGAGCAACCCATCCAGGTAATCTTCCAAGAGCAAACATAACCGTAAACATTTCATTAGGGATATCAAGAGCTTTATAAATAATTCCTGAATAAAAATCAACATTTGGATAAAGTTTTCTGTTGACAAAATATTGATCTTCTAACGCTTCTTTTTCTAAACCTTTAGCTATATCTAGAATTGGATCGTCAATACCTAACTCTTTTAAAACTTCATCAGCAGCAACTTTAATTATTTTAGCTCTTGGATCAAAATTTTTATATACTCTGTGACCAAAGCCCATTAGTCTAAATGGGTCAGATTTATCTTTGGCTTTAGACATATATTTTTTTGTATCTCCACCATCTTCGCTGATAGCTTGAAGCATTTCGATCACAGCTTGATTAGCACCTCCATGTAATCTTCCCCATAAAGCAGAAATTCCAGCAGAAACAGATGCAAATAAACCTGCATAGGAGGATCCGACTATTCTAACTGTAGATGTAGAACAATTTTGCTCGTGATCGGCATGTAAAATCAACAATTTATTTAAGGCGTTAACAACAGTTTTATTTTGAACATATTCTTTGTTTGGTCGTTGAAACATCATTTTAGCAAGATTTTCAACATAACCTAATGAAGTATCTCCATATTCGAGAGGCAAACCTTTTCTTCTTCTATAAACCCAAGCCACTAAAACAGGAATTTTAGCTAATAAATTAAGAATAGCATCATACATATCTTCCTCGTCGTCTATGTTTACTGCAGAGGGATCAAAAGCTACTAGTCCACTGGTTAATGAGGATAAGATACCCATTGGGTGAGCAGATTTTGGATAACTATTTAATATAATACGCAAGTCTTCATCAATTATAGATCTTTCTTTAATATCGTCAGAGAGTTTTTCTAATTGTAGCTTTGTAGGCAATTCACCAAATATTAATAAATAAGCAACCTCCAAAAAACCTGCTTTATTAGCTAATTCTTCAATTGAATAGCCTCTATATCTTAAAATACCTTTTTCCCCGTCTAAAAAAGTAATAGCACTTTGACAAGATCCAGTATTTTTAAAACCTGCATCAAGTGTTATAAGATTAGCGTCTAATCTTAATTTACTAATATCCAAAGCAACTTCATTTTCTGTTCCAGTAATTAAATCTATATCAAGAACTTTATTATTAATATTAAGTGTTGCTTTATTTTTCATTTTTGTTCTAATTTTAATTTAACAAAACTTTTAAAACTTAACTTTAAAAGCTTCTTTTTTAGGATAAAATGCTTTATTACCTAACTCTTCTTCGATTCTTAATAATTGATTATATTTTGAAATTCTATCACTTCTTGATGCTGAACCTGTCTTAATTTGACCAGTTGCTAGACCTACAGCTAAATCAGCAATTGTATAATCTTCAGTTTCTCCAGAACGATGAGACATAACACAAGTAAAGCCTGCTTTATGCGCCATATTTACAGCATTAATTGTTTCAGTAAGGGTTCCAATCTGATTAACTTTTATGAGAATTGAATTAGCACTATTATTTTCTATTCCATTACTTAATCTTTCAACGTTTGTAACGAAAAGGTCGTCTCCGACTATCTGAACTCTGTCTCCACATATTTTAGTTAAGTGTGCCCATCCATCCCAATCATTTTCATCCATTCCATCTTCAATTGATACTATAGGATATTTAGATGATAGTTCAGCTAAATATTCGGCTTGCTGTTTTGACGTTAGTACTTTTCCTTTATCTCCCTCAAAAATTGAATAATCATACATTCCATTTTCATAAAATTCAGATGAAGCACAATCTAATGCAATCATAACTTGCTTTCCAGCCTGATAACCGGCCTTTTCAATAGCATTAATAATAGTATTTAAGGCATCTTCAGTTCCTTCTAGTTTTGGAGCAAACCCACCTTCATCTCCAACAGAGGTAGTTAATCCTCTGTCAGACAGTATTTTTTTTAAGTTGTGAAAAATTTCTGAACCAATCTGCATTGCTTGAGTAAAACTTTCAGCTTCAACTGGCATAATCATAAACTCTTGAAAAGCTATTGGAGCATCTGAATGTGAACCTCCATTAATTATATTCATCATTGGAACAGGGAGAGTAGAACTTGTATTATTGGAAATATAAGTATGCAATGAAATACCTTTCGTATTACTAGCTGCTTTTGCTAAAGCTAGAGAAACACCTAAAATTGCATTAGCTCCTAAGTTTGCTTTATTGTGAGTTCCATCCATTTTAATCATTAAATTATCAATATCTTCTTGATCAAATACTGAAAGACCAATTAATTCTTTAGACAATATGTTATTTACATTTGAAACAGCACTTAAAACACCTTTACCCATATAATCTTTACCACCATCTCTTAACTCTACCGCTTCGTGTTCTCCAGTTGAAGCTCCAGATGGAACTGCCGCTCTACCTAAAACACCATCTTCAGTAACAACATCTACTTCAACAGTTGGATTTCCTCTAGAATCAAAAATTTGTCTAGCTTTAATTTTGCTTATTTTACTCATTAATATTAGATTTTATTAGTTCAATAAATTGATCAAAAAGATAATTTGAATCGTGAGGACCAGGGCTAGCTTCAGGATGATATTGAACAGAAAAACAATTTTTATTTTTTATACTTATTCCTGCAATTGTATTGTCATTTAAATGTAAATGAGTTATTTCTATATTATTATTTTGTTCAGTTTCAACTTTATTAATAGCAAAACCATGATTTTGAGAGGTTATTTCGCCTTTTCCAGTAATCAAGTTGATAACTGGATGATTAATTCCCCTATGTCCATTATGCATTTTATAAGTTGATATTCCGTTGGCTAAAGCTATCACTTGATGTCCTAAACATATTCCAAATAATGGCTTGTTTAAAATTAAAACTTCTTTAGCAAGATTAATAGCTGATGATAAAGGCTCAGGATCACCAGGACCATTTGAGATAAAATAACCATCAGGATTCCAAGAAGACAAATCATTTATAGAAGAATCGTAAGGAAAAACTTTAATGTAAGCTCCTCTCTTTGATAAATTTCTTAATATATTTAATTTAATTCCTAGATCTAAAGCAGCAATTTTAATTTTAGAGTTTGGGTCTCCAAAAAAATAAGGCTTCTTAGTAGAAACTTTAGAAGCTAATTCAAGCCCCTTCATGGATGGAGTTTTTGATAAATTTAATTTTAAAGACTCAATAGAACCAATATCGGTTGAAATAACTGCGTTCATAGCACCATTGTCACGAATATGAGAAACTAAAGCTCTTGTATCAACGTCGGAAATAGCTACGATATTATGTTCAATAAAAAAGTTTTGTAGAGAATTATCAGCAGCTGGTCTTGAATAACTTTGATTAAAATTTTTACAAATTAAACCTGAAATTTTGGGCGAATTAGATTCAATATCTATATTACTTACACCATAATTACCAATATGTGCATTTGTAGTAACCATAAGTTGACCATAATAAGAGGGATCTGTAAAAATTTCTTGATATCCGGTCATTCCTGTGTTAAAACACAATTCACCAAAAGCAGAACCTTTAACTCCAAGTGCTTTACCAAAAAAAACAGTACCATCATCAAGAAGAATAAAAGCTTTTTCTAATTTTTTGATGTTTTTCATGGATGTTAAAAATAATATAAAAAAAGGGATAAACAGAATGTTTATCCCTCATAATTTAAAAAATTATAAATAATTTGATTTTTTTATGAATCAGTTTCTTTTTTGTCAGAATCTGATTGATTTGTTTCATTATTTTCAATTTTTGGAGCTGCTTCATCAACAACTGGAGCTGCTTCATCAACAACTGGAGCTGCTTCTTCAATAACTGGTGCTTCTTCTTCAACTAAAGTTTCAGAACTTTTTGAAGCTTTTTTTCTTCTTCTTGTTTTCTTAGCAGTATCATTTCCTGAATTGTAAATAGTATTGTAGTCAACTAATTCAATCATTGCCATACTAGCATTATCACCAAGTCTATTTCCGAGCTTAATAATTCTAGTATATCCGCCTGGTCTATCACCAATTTTTACGGAAATATCTCTGAACAGTTCAGTAACCGCATATTTATTTTTTAAATAACTAAACACGATTCTTCTGTTGTGAGTAGAATCAGACTTTGATTTGGTAATCAAAGGTTCAATATATTTTTTTAAAGCTTTTGCTTTAGCAACAGTTGTATTAATAGATTTATGCTCAATTAATGAACAAGCCATGTTAGCTAACATGTATTTTCTATGAGGAGTCTTCCTTCCTAAATGTGCTATCTTTTTTCCGTGTCTCATAATATTTAATTATTCTTTATCTAATTTATATTTAGATAAATCCATTCCGAAATTTAGGCCTTTAACTATAACCAATTCTTCAAGTTCTGTTAGTGATTTTTTTCCAAAGTTTCTAAATTTCATTAAGTCACTTTTATTAAAAGAAACCAAATCACCAAGAGTGTCAACTTCTGCAGCTTTTAAACAATTTAAAGCTCTAACAGAAAGATCCATATCAATTAATCTAGTTTTTAAAAGTTGTCTCATGTGTAGAGATTCTTCGTCATAAGTTTCAGTTTGAGCAATCTCATCAGCTTCTAGAGTGATTCTCTCATCAGAGAATAACATAAAGTGATGAATTAAAGTTTTTGCTCCTTCTGTTAAAGCATCTTTTGGATGAATTGAACCGTCAGTAATAATTTCAAAAACTAATTTTTCATAATCAGTTTTTTGCTCAACTCTAAAATTCTCTATAGTATACTTAACATTTTTAATAGGTGTAAAAATTGAATCCATAAAAATAGTTCCAATTGGAGCTCCAACTTTTTTATTTTCTTCTGCAGGAACATATCCTCTACCTTTTTCGATAGTAAGTTCCAAGTTAAAACTTACGTTTTTTTCTAGATTACAAATAACTAAATCTGGATTTAAGACTTGAAACCCTGAAATATATTTTTGAAGATCTCCGGCAGAAATCTGTTCTTGACCTAAAATAGAAACAGTAACGTTTTCGTTTTCAACAGAGTCAATTTGTCTTTTTAAACAAACTTGTTTTAAATTTAAAATTATTTCTGTAACATCCTCAACTATTCCTGGAAGAGATGAAAATTCATGATCAATATTTTCTATTTTTACAGATGTAAAAGCAAAGCCTTCAAGAGAAGATAATAAAACTCTTCTCAAAGCATTACCTACTGTCAAACCATATCCTGGTTCTAGAGGTCTAAATTCGAATTTGCCTTCGAATTCAGATGAATCAATCATTATAACTTTGTCTGGTTTTTGAAAATTAAATACTGGCATAATTAAAATGTTTTTTTATTTCGAATATAATTCGACGATTAATTGTTCTTTAATATTTTCTGGAATTTGTGTTCTTTCTGGAATAGATACAAAAGCACCTTCCATTCTATCACTATTCCAAGATATCCACTCATATACAGATGAATTATTAGATAATGCATTTTCTATTGAAGAAATAGTTTTTGATTTTTCACGAACACCTATGACTTCTCCAGCCTTAATTATTCTAGAGGGAATATTACAAAGCACTCCGTCTACTGTAATGTGTCTGTGACTAACTAATTGTCTAGCAGCACTTCGTGTAGAAGCAATTCCTAACCTGTAAACAATATTATCTAACCTAGACTCACATAATTGAAGTAAAACTTCACCTGTAACTCCTTTACTTTGATTAGCCTTTTTAAAGAGATTTCTAAATTGACGCTCTAGAATACCATAAGTATACTTAGCTTTTTGCTTCTCCATTAACTGGATAGCATATTCAGATTTTTTACCACGTCTTCGATTGTTTCCGTGCTGTCCAGGAGGATAATTTTTCTTTTCAAAAGATTTATCTTCTCCGAAAATTGGTTCTCCGAATTTTCTTGCAATTTTGGTTTTAGGACCGGTATATCTTGCCATATCTTATTTTTTTTTAATTTTTGTGAATTAAGGTCTGTCCTTCGACAAAACTATATTAATTATTAATTTAAACTCTTCTTCGTTTTGGCGGTCTACAGCCATTATGAGGCATAGGAGTTACATCAAATATCTCAGTAACTTCAATTCCATTATTATGTATAGTTCTGATTGCAGATTCCCTGCCATTACCAGGACCTTTTACATAAACCTTAGCTTTTCTCATTCCTGCATCGTGAGCAACTTTAACAGCTTCTTCAGCTGCTAACTGAGCAGCGTAAGGAGTGTTTTTCTTAGAGCCTCTAAAGCCCATCTTTCCGGCAGAAGACCACGAAATAACTTCACCTTTTTTGTTAGTCAATGAAATAATAATATTATTAAATGAAGCGGTTATATGAGCTTCACCAAATGATTCTACTATTACTTTTCTTTTTTTAGATGCTGATTTAGCCATAATAAATATTATTTAGTTACTTTCTTTTTATTTGCAACTGTTTTTCTCTTACCTTTTCTTGTTCTTGAATTGTTTTTAGTTCTTTGACCTCTTAAAGGTAATCCAGACCTGTGCCTAATACCCCTGTAACAACCAATATCCATTAATCTTTTAATATTGATTTGGTTTTCAGATCTAAGTTCTCCTTCAATTTTGAAAGTACCTACAGCTTCTCTAACTTTAGCAGTATCGTCATCATTCCAGTCAGATACTTTTTTATCTTCACTAACTTTAGCTGATTCTAAAATTTTCTTAGCTCTAGTTCTTCCTATACCAAAAATATAGGTTAAAGCTATTACTCCTCTTTTTTGTTTGGGTATATCAACCCCTGAAATTCTTGCCATAATTTTAACCTTGTCTTTGTTTGAATCTAGGATTCTTTTTATTAATTACATAAAGTCTTCCCTTTCTTCTTACAATTTTGCATTCGGGACTTCTTTTTTTTACTGATGCTCTAACTTTCATAATTTATTGTCTATATGTTATTCTAGCTTTAGTTAAATCATAAGGACTCATTTCTAATTTAACCTTATCGCCAGGTAATAATTTAATATAATGCATTCTCATTTTACCAGAAATATGAGCAGTAACAACGTGACCATTTTGTAACTCTACTCTAAACATAGCGTTAGAAAGAGCTTCGATTATAGTACCATCTTGTTCTATAGCTGCTTGTTTTGCCATATTATCCTAATTTTCTTTTTTTACCAGTTTTCATTAAACCATCATAATGTCTATTTAATAAATATGCATTAATTTGTTGAATTGTATCAATAGCAACTCCAACCATAATCAATAGTGAAGTCCCTCCGTAAAATAAAGCCCATCCTTGTTGCATTCCCATAATCTGGACAATAATAGCAGGTAAAACTGAAACAGCTGCTAAAAACAATGATCCAGGGAATGTAATTAAAGACATTATTTTATCTAAAAATTCAGAAGTTTCACCACCTGGTCTAATCCCAGGAACAAAACCACCACTTCTTTTTAAATCATCTGACATTTTATTTGTTGGAACTGTGATAGCGGTATAAAAATACGTGAATACAATAATTAAAAAACCAAATAAAATATTATACCACAAACCAAACATATCAGAAAAAGAAGTTTGAAGCCATTGACCGAAACCTGAATCTCCGAATAACTGTCCAACATAAGCAGGAGCAAACATTATAGCTTGAGCAAATATAATAGGCATTACACCAGAAGCATTTAACCTTAATGGAATATATTGTCTTGAACTTGCTTGATTTTTGTCAAATCCACCAGAAGCAGTTCTTCTTGCATATTGAACTGGAACTTGCCTAACGGCCTTAACTAGTAACACACATAATGCAATAACAACTATCCATATAACTAATTCAATTAAAATTGTAATAGCGCCTCCGTTGCTTTGAGTTACTCTAGAAGTAAATTCTTGAAAAAATGCTTGAGGAAGAGAGGCTATTATACCTACAGTAATAAGCAAAGAAATACCATTACCGATACCTTTATCAGTGATTTTCTCACCTAACCACATTGCGAATACACAACCAGTAACTAAAATAACAACAGATGAAAATACAAAAACAGGCGTTTTTCCTAAAATAAAAGCACTTTCAGGAACTCCAAGAGCACCAAGACTGTACAAATACGCAGGAGCTTGAACAACACAAATTAAAATGGTAAGCCATCTAGTTATTTGATTGATTGTTTTTCTACCACTCTCACCTTCCTTTTGAAGTTTTTGTAAATATGGAACTGCAATACCCATTAATTGAACAACAATGGATGCTGAAATATATGGCATAATTCCAAGAGCAAAAACAGATGCATTAGCAAACGCACCTCCTGTAAAAGCATTTAAAATACCTAACAACCCACCACCTTGAGTTCTGCTTGAAAGCTCAGCTAATTGAACAGAATCAATACCAGGAAGAACTACTTGAGCCCCTAATCTATAGATTGCCAAGAAAAATAGAGTTATAAAAATTCTATTTTTTAACTCTTCAATTTTCCAGATATTCTTTAATGTTTCAAAAAAACTGTACATAATATATTATATAGTTATTGCTTCACCACCGCTCTTTTCTATTTGTGATATAGCACTTTTAGAAAATTTGTGAGCTGTTATTTTTATTGATGAATTAATTGATCCTGAACCTAAAACTTTAATAAGGTCATTTTTGTTAGCCAAACCATTGTCAATAAAACTTTGAATATTTATTGAATCTTTGATTTTTTTGTTATCAATTAACAATTGAATAGTTTCAAGATTAACAGCCTGATATTCCTTTCTGTTAATGTTATTGAATCCAAATTTAGGAACTCTTCGTTGTAATGGCATTTGACCACCTTCAAAACCTAATTTTTTAGAGTATCCAGAACGGGATTTCTGTCCATTATGACCTCTGGATGCTGTACCACCCTTACCAGATCCTTGACCTCTACCTAATCTCTTTTTTGAAGTATGTATTGATCCCTCTTCCGGTTTTAAATTACTTAAATTCATGATTTTTTATTTAATAATAGAAACTAAATGTTTAACCTTATTTACCATTCCGATAATATTAGGAGTATCTTCATGCTCAACAACTTGACCAATTTTCTTCAATCCTAATGCCAAAAGAGTTTTTTTCTGGTCTGCAGGTCTTTTGATCTCACTTCTAACTTTTTTTATTTTAATTTTCGCCATAATTATCCGTTAAAAACTTTTTCTAATGATACACCTCTTTCTTGAGCTATAGTATTTGCATTTCTAAGTCTAAGTAATGCGTCAAATGTTGCCTTAACAACGTTATGTGGGTTCGAAGATCCTTGGGATTTAGAAAGAACATCTTGTACACCTAAAGATTCCAAAACTGCCCTAACCGCTCCTCCAGCAATAACTCCAGTACCCTGAGATGCCGGTTTTATAAATACTTTTGCACCTCCATGTTTCCCTTTTTGTTCGTGAGGAAGAGTTGTATTGTGTAGTGCAATTCTTACTAGATTCTTTTTTGCATCTTCTACTGCTTTTGCAATTGATGTAGCTACATCCTTTGATTTTCCTAAACCGTGTCCTACTACTCCTTTTTCATCACCTACTACAACAATAGCTGTAAAACCAAAAGCTCTACCACCTTTAGTTACTTTAGTAACACGTTGAATGCTAACTAAACGATCCTTAAGGTCTAGTCCACTCGGTTTAACAAATTCGTTTTTATTATTTTTCATAAATTAAAATTTAAGTCCAGCTTCTCTGGCTCCGTCTGCTAATGATTTAACTCTACCATGATATAAATATCCACTTCTATCAAAACCAATCTTATCAATACCAGCTTTAACAGCTTTAGAACCAATTGAAATTCCAACTAATTTTGATAATTCAATTTTGGATTTAGTACCGTCAGCAATATCTTTATCTCTAGAAGATGCTGCAGCTAAAGTTTTACCATTAACATCATCAACTATTTGAGCATAAATTTCTTTATTACTTCTGAATACTGACAATCTAGGTCTACTTTCGCTTCCAAAGACATGCTGTCTTATTCTTTTTTTTATTTTTCTTCTCTTTTCAACTTTTGATAAACTCATTTTCTAAAAATTTATGCAGACTTACCTGCTTTTCTACGTATTTGTTCTCCAACATACTTAACTCCTTTTCCTTTATATGGTTCAGGTTTTCTAAAACCTCTAATTTTAGAAGCAATAGCACCAACAAGTTGTTTGTCTAAGGACATCAGTTTAATAATAGGGTTTTTACCTTTTTCAGAAACTGTTTCAATTTTCACCTCAGATGGAATTTGAAAAACAATATTATGCGAAAACCCTAAAGCTAATTCAAGTCTTTGACCTTGATTAGAAGCTCTATAACCTACTCCAACTAATTCTAATTCTTTTGTCCAACCCTTTGAAACTCCTTCTACCATATTAGAAAACAATGCTCTATACAAACCATGTTTTGCTTTTATTGGTTTAGAATCATTAACTCTTTTAATTATCAATTGATTTTCAACTTGTTCAATACTGATCGAATCATATGATTGAGAAAGTTCTCCTAACTTCCCTTTAGCTATAAAAGAATTTGGGTGAATCTCAATTGAGACACCATCCGGAACTGATATTGGATTATTTCCTACTCTTGACATTTTATTATTTTTTAATGTACATAACAGAGAATCTCTCCTCCTACGTTAGATTGTTTTGCTTTTTTTCCTGTCATAAGACCTTTAGATGTAGAAACGATAGCTATTCCTAATCCATTTAAAACTCTTGGTAAACTAAGTGAATCTGAATATTTTCTCAAACCTGGTTTACTGATTCTTTCTAATTTTTTAATTACAGGCTCTTTAGAATATGAATTATATTTTAAAGCAATTTTAATATTACCTTGATTTGTATCATCTTCAAATTTATAACTCAAAATATAGCCTTGATCAAACAATATTTTTGTTATTTCCTTTTTAACATTGGAAGCAGGAATAGAAACTACTTTGTGACCAGCACTATTGGCGTTTCTAATTCTTGTTAAATAATCTGCAATTGGATCTGTATTCATGTTTATATTTATTTACCAGCTAGCTTTTCTAACTCCTGGGATTAAACCTTTATTTGCCATTTCTCTGAATAAAACTCTAGAAATTCCGAACTGTCTCATGTAACCCTTAGGTCTTCCAGTAAGCTTGCATCTATTGTGAGCTCTTACAGGAGATGAATTTTTTGGTAATTTCTGTAGTCCTTCAAAGTCACCTGCTTTTTTTAAAGCCTTTCTTTTGTCAGCATACTTAGCACATAATTTTGCTCTTTTGACCTCACGGGCCTTCATTGATTCTTTAGCCATAATTAATTCTTTTTAAAAGGTAAACCTAATTCTGTTAGTAACGATTTAGCTTCTTTATCAGTTTTTGCACTTGTTACAAAAGTTATATCCATACCAGAAATTTTATTAACCTTATCAATATCAATTTCTGGAAAAATAATTTGTTCAGTAACTCCTAAATTGTAATTTCCTCTACCATCAAAACCAGAAGCTTTAATACCTTGAAAATCTCTAACTCTAGGTAAGGCAGTAGTAATCAATCTATCTAAAAACTCATACATTCTTTCAGCTCTTAAAGTAACTTTAGCCCCAATAGGCATACCTTTTCTTAATTTGAAAGTAGCAACATCTTTTTTAGATAATGTTGAAATTGCTTTTTGACCTGAAATAGTAGATAATTCTTCTATAGCGTGATCAATTAATTTTTTATCAGCAACTGCACCACCAACACCCTTACTTATAACAATTTTTTTAAGTTGTGGCACCATCATTACATTACTGTAAGAATATTCTTCTTTTAAAGAAGGTATAATTCTTTCATTAAATTCTTTTTTTAATCTAGGTTGGTAATTCATAATTAAATTATTTCATCAGATTTTAATGCAACTCTATTTTTTTGACCGTCAGCAGTCTTATATCCAACTCTTGTTGTTTCACCTTTTGAAGTAAGAAGTGAAAGGTTAGATATATGAATTGGAGCTTCCTGTTCAGTAATACCACCTTTTGGATTTTGTGAACTAGGCTTATTATGCTTTTTAACCATATTAACTCCTTCAACGATTGCTAAATTTTTAGATCTAAATAACTTCACAATTTTACCTTCAGAACCTTTATGGTCCCCAGCTAAAACTCTTACTTGATCTCCAGTTTTTACTTTAATTTTAATCATAATTATAAAACTTCAGGTGCTAGTGAAACTATTTTCATAAATTTTTTATCTCTAAGCTCTCTGGCTACCGGTCCAAAAACACGAGTTCCTCTCATTTCTCCAGCAGCATCTAATAATACACATGCATTATCATCAAACCTAATATACGAACCATCCTTTCTTCTAACTTCTTTTTTTGTTCTTACTACTACTGCAGTTGAAACTTGTCCTTTTTTGACTGTACCATTAGGTGTAGAATGTTTAACAGTGATAACAATTTTGTCACCAACAGAAGCATATCTTCTTTTTGTTCCACCAAGCACTCTAATAGTAAGCACTTCTTTAGCACCAGTATTATCAGCTACAGTTAATCTTGATTCTTGTTGTACCATTATTTAGCTCTTTCTAATATTTGAACAAGTCTCCAGCATTTTGATTTGCTAATAGGTCTTGTTTCCATTATTTTTACAGTATCTCCAATATTACACTCGTTTTCTTGATCGTGTGCAGTATATTTTTTAGTCTTCAAAACGAATTTTCCATACATTGGATGTTTTACCTTGTTAACTTCAGCAACAACGATAGATTTTTCCATCTTGTTACTTGTAACAATTCCAATTCTTTCTTTTCTTAGGTTTCTTGTTTCCATTTATAAAAGTTTTATTCTTGAACTAACCTTGCAGTTAATTCTGTATTTATTCGTGCAATAGTTTTTCTCAAATTTTTTATTTGCATAGGATTTTCAATAGGTGAGATTGCATGAGTCATTTTAAGATCAGAAAGTTCTTTCTGAAATGAAAGTAATTTTTCATTTAACTCGTCTACTGATAATTCTTTTACTTCTTTTTGTTTCATTTTTTAAATTTATGCTTGATAATCTCTTGCAATTATAAATCTTGTTTTAACTGGAAGTTTTTGTGCAGCTAATCTTAAAGCTTCTTTAGCAACATCATGTGGAACCCCAGCAACTTCAAACATTATTCTTCCAGGCTTCACAACAGCTACAAAATATTCAGGAGCACCCTTACCCTTACCCATCCTAACTTCAAGAGGCTTTTTAGTAATAGGTTTGTCCGGAAATATTTTAATCCATAACTGACCCTCACGTTTCATATATCTTGTTGCAGCTACACGAGCAGCTTCAATTTGTCTTGACGTTAAAAAACTTGTATCGATTGACTTGATTCCAAACATACCGTTTGAAAGTACATTCCCTCTTTGTGAAAGACCTTTCATGCGGCCTTTCTGCATTTTTCTAAATTTTGTTCTTTTTGGTGATAACATTTATACTATATATTTAATTATCTTCTTCTTTGTTTTCTTCCCTTATTTCCACCTTTTGATTTTGACGAACTTAAACTTAAGCCAACAAGTGGAGATAATTCTCTTTTACCATATACTTCACCCTTCATAATCCAAACCTTAATACCTAATTTTCCGTAGGTAGTTTGAGCTTCAACTAAAGCATAGTCTATATCAGCTCTAAAAGTTGATAATGGAATTCTACCTTCTTTATAAGATTCAGAACGAGCCATTTCTGCACCATTTAAACGTCCTGAAATTTGCACTTTAATACCCTCGGCATTCATTCTTATTGAAGCAGCGATAGCCATTTTTATAGCTCTACGGTAAGAAATTCTACTTTCAATTTGTCTAGCAATACTTGATCCAACTAGTTGAGCTTCTAATTCAGGTCTTTTAATTTCAATTATATTTAATTGGATTTCCTTACCAGATAATTTTTTAAGTTCTTCTTTTAATTTATCAACTTCTTGTCCAGCTTTACCAATAATAATTCCAGGCCTTGCAGTTGTTATGGTTAATGTTATAAGTTTTAAAGTTCTTTCAATAATAACTCTAGAAACACTAGCTTTTGATAATCTAGCAAAAACATACTTTCTTAGCTTGTAATCTTCTGCAAGTTTATCCCCATAGTCATCTCCACCGTACCAATTAGATTCCCAACCTCTAATGATACCTAATCTATTGCCTATTGGATTTGTTTTTTGTCCCATATTAACTTTCTATTGAATTTTGTGAACCTAAAATTAATGTAACGTGATTTGAACGTTTTCTTATTCGGTGAGCTCTACCTTGTGGAGCAGGTCTTAATCTCTTAAGCATACCCGCACTATCAACTCTAATTTCTTTAATAAATAAATTAGCTTGTTCAACATCTGCATCTTCATTTTTAGATTGCCAATTTGTAATAGCTGACATCAAAAGCTTTTCAAGTCTGTTAGAAGCTTCCTTTTGACTGAACTTTAAAATTGTTAAAGCCATGTCCACTTTTTTTCCTCTGACTGAATCGGCAACAATTCTCATTTTTCTTGGAGATGTTGGGCAATTATTAAGTTTTGCAAAAGCAACATGTTTTTTTGCTTCCTTAATTTTTTCAGCACTTTGTCTTTTTCTTAATCCCATTGCAAATTAAATTATTTCTTTCCTTTATTTTTTGCTCCAGCATGACCACGAAACGAGCGAGTTGGAGAAAATTCTCCTAATTTATGACCTACCATGTTTTCTGTAACATATACAGGAACAAATTGGCGTCCATTATGGACAGCAATTGTTTGTCCTACAAAATCAGGAATAATCATAGAAGATCTTGACCATGTCTTAACAACAGTTTTTTTGTTTGAATCCAAATTTCTTTGGACTTTCTTAATTAAACTATAATGGACATAAGGTCCTTTCTTTAGTGAACGTGCCATTTATTTCTTTTTTCTTTCAATTATATATTTATTACTAGCCTTTTTCTTATCTCTTGTTCTAAATCCTTTAGCTGGAATTCCATTCTTAGATCTAGGATGACCACCAGATGCTCTACCTTCACCACCACCCATTGGATGATCAACTGGATTCATCGCTACTGGACGAGTTCTAGGTCTTCTTCCTAACCAACGTCTTGAACCAGCTTTTCCAAAAACTGTTAATTGATGGTCAGAATTTGATACAGAACCAATAGTAGCATAACATGATGATAATATTAATCTTGTTTCACCAGATGGCATTTTAACAGTTACAAATTTACCGTCTTTAGCCATAAGTTGGGCGAATGAACCTGCACTTCTTGCAATAGCAGCTCCTTTTCCAGGTCTCATTTCTATACAAGAAATTATTGTACCTAAAGGTATATCAGAGAGCGGCATACAATTCCCTGTATCTGGAGATTTTTTTGAACCAGAAACAATTTTATCACCAACCTTCAAACCTTTTAAAGCAACAATGTATCTTTTTTCATCATCATCGAACTTTGTCAACGCAATAAAAGCTGATCTATTTGGATCATATTCAATTGAGATAACTTCAGCTATATCTTCATGTCTATTTCTCTTAAAATCAATGATTCTATATCTTTTTTTATGACCACCACCAATGTATCTCATAGTCATTTTACCTTGACTATTTCTACCACCAGATCTTTTTTTAGGAGCAAGCAAGCTTTTTTCGGGCTTATCTGTTGTAATGGCATCGAATCCATTAACAACTCTTCCTCTTTGTCCTGGCGTGATCGGCTTTAGCGCTTTAACTGACATTATCTATTATTTTTAAAGTTTATTATAAAAATCTATTGTATCTCCTTCTGAAATCTGAACTACAGCTTTTTTAGTAGTAACAGTCTTTCCTCTTTGAATACCTGTTTTTGTATATTTTGTATTTCTTTCAGCACCATATCGCATGGTTCTTACCTTATCAACAGAAACACCATAAGCTTGTTCAACAGCTTTTTTTATTTGTACTTTATTAGCATTAGTATTAACTAAAAAAGTAAATCTATTTTTAAGCTCACTATCTGCAGTAGCTTTTTCTGTAATAACTGGTTTAAGTAAAATATTCATACTAACTTAAATTTGATTCAATTTGTTCTAATGAGCTTTCTAAAAAAACTAAGTGTTGAGCATTCATTATACTGTAAGTACTAATCTCTGAATTAGTAACAACACTACTACGCTCTAAATTTCTGGCTGATAAGTAAACATTTTTATTAATCCCACCTAAAACGAATAAGGATTTTTTACCATTTAAACCAAGTGAATTAACAACATCAGTAAATGATTTAGTTTTAGGAGATTCAAAATCAAAATCTTCTACAACTGAAATAGCTTTCGCTTTTAATTTTAAGCTTAAAGCAGATCTTCTAGCCAATCTCTTAACATTTTTATTAAGTTTTTGAGAGTAAGATCTTACTCTAGGACCAAAAATTGTACCTCCACCTCTAAAAAGAGGATTTTTAATACTACCAGCTCTTGCAGTACCAGTACCTTTTTGTTTTTTTATTTTTCTTGTACTACCTGCGATTTCAGCTCTTTCTTTAGTTTTGTTAGTTCCTTGACGATTATTAGCTAAAAATCTTTTTACATCAAGATAAACAGCATGATCGTTAGGTGTAACTTCAAAAATAGATTTTGAAAGTTCAACTGATCTTCCAGTTTCTTTACCTTTTATATTTAATACAGATAGTTTCATTATTTTCTAATTATTACGTAAGAGTTTTTATGACCAGGAACGCATCCTTTCAAAACAAGTAGATTCTGATCAGAAACTACTTTTAAAACCTTAAGATTTTGTACTGTAATTTTTTCATTACCCATTCTACCAGCCATTTTCATACCCTTAAAAACTCTAGCGGGGTAAGAAGCAGCACCAATAGAACCAGGAGCTCTTAGTCTGTTATGTTGTCCGTGAGTAGCTTGACCTACACCAGCAAAACCGTGTCTTTTAACAACACCTTGAAAACCTTTTCCTTTAGAATTACCGGAAACATCAACAAATTCACCTTCTGTAAAATGATCCACAGAAACAGAATCTCCAAGATTTAGTTCACTATCAAAGTTTTCAAATTCTACTAATTTATACTTAGCGGAAGATTTCGATTTTGAAAAATGACCAGCTTCAGCTTTATTTGAATGCTTATCACTCTTATCATTAAAACCTAATTGAATTGCTGTATAACCATCAACCTCATTAGTTTTAACTTGAGTAACAACACAAGGACCAGCTTGAATGACAGTACAAGGAATATTCTTTCCTTTGTCATCAAATATGCTAGTCATTCCTATTTTTTTTCCTATCAACCCGGACATTTGTTATATATTTTAAATTATACTTTAATTTCAACTTCAACTCCACTTGGAAGCTCTAACTTCATTAAAGCGTCGATTGTTTTTGATGAAGAACTGTAAATATCCAATAATCTCTTATAAGAAGATAATTGAAACTGTTCTCTTGATTTTTTGTTTACGTGAGGTGATCTTAACACAGTAAATATCTTTTTGTGTGTTGGTAACGGAATTGGTCCCGTTACAATAGCCCCAGTAGTCTTGACAGTCTTTACTATTTTTTCAGCAGACTTATCAACCAAATTGAAGTCGTATGATTTTAATTTTATTCTAATTTTTTGACTCATTATATTGGTATTATTCGTTATCTCCTTTAATTGCTTTTATAACCTCAACAGAAACATTTGCAGGGGTTGCAGCGTAATGATCAAATTCCATAGTTGATGTAGCTCGACCAGAACTCAATGTTCTAAGCGCAGTAACATAACCAAACATTTCTGAAAGTGGAACATTAGCTTTTACAACTTTAGAACCAGCTCTATCATCCATGTTATTAACTTGACCACGTCTTCTATTTAAATCTCCAACAACATCACCCATATTCTCTTCTGGTGTTAAAACTTCCAATTTCATAATTGGCTCCATAATAACAGATTTAGCAGACTTAGCAGCACTCTTATATCCAATTTTAGCGGCTAATTCAAATGATAAAGAATCAGAATCAACTGCATGAAAAGATCCATCCTTAAGAGTTACTTTCATTGCATCCATTTCAAAACCAGCTAAAGGACCATTCTTCATAGCCTCTTTAAAACCTTTTTCAACAGATGGAATAAATTCTCTAGGAATGTTACCACCTTTAATTTTATTAATAAATTCTAAACCTGATTTACCTTCTTCAGCAGGTTCCATTGTAAAAGATATGTCAGCAAACTTACCTCTACCACCAGATTGTTTTTTATAAATTTCTCTGTGATCAGCAAGAGCTGTAATTGCTTCTTTATATTCAACTTGGGGTTGACCTTGATTTACTTCAACCTTAAATTCTCTTCTTAATCTATCAACAAGGATATCTAAATGAAGTTCACCCATTCCAGAAATAATTGTCTGTCCAGATGCTTCATCAGTTTTAACTTGGAATGTTGGGTCTTCTTCAGCTAACTTACCTAAAGCCATACCTAATTTATCAACATCAGCTTTAGTCTTAGGTTCAACTGCAATACCAATAACTGGATCAGGAAAGTCCATACTCTCTAAAACTATAGGATGTTTTTCTGAGGTTAGTGTATCACCTGTTTTTATATCTTTAAAACCAACAGCAGCTCCAATATCCCCAGCCTCAATAAAAGGAATAGAGTTTTGTTTATCGGCGTGCATTTGGAAAATTCTGGAGATTCTCTCCTTATTTCCAGACCTATTATTCAAAATATAAGAACCTGCATCTAATCTTCCAGAATAAACTCTAAAGAATGCAAGACGACCAACAAATGGATCAGTAGCAATCTTAAAAGCTAATGCTGCAAATGGCTCAGTTACAGATGGTTTTCTTTCAATTTCAATATCTTTGTCTGGATCTGTACCAATAATTGCTTCTTTATCTAAAGGAGAAGGCAAATATCTACAAACTGCATCTAAAAGAAACTGAACACCTTTATTTTTAAAAGCAGAACCACAAATCATAGGAATAATACTCATGTCTTGGGTAGCTTTTCTTAAAGCTTCATGTACTTCGTCTTCAGAAATAGAATCAGGATCTTCAAAAAACTTCTCCAATAAAGCATCATCATATTCAGCTACTGCTTCAATAAGATTTGCTCTGTATTCATTAACTTCATCCTTCATTTCTTCAGGAATATCAACAACATCAAAAGTTGCTCCCATTTTATCCTCATGCCAAACTATAGCTTGATTCTTTACTAAATCTACAATTCCTTTAAAATTATCCTCTTCTCCAATTGGAAGAACAACAGGAACAGCATTAGATTTAAGCATAGTTTTGATTTGCTTACATACTTTTAAGAAATCAGAACCTTGTCTATCCATTTTATTTACAAAGCCCATTCTTGGAACTTTATAATTATCAGCTAATCTCCAGTTAGTTTCAGATTGTGGCTCAACACCATCAACTGCACTAAATAAAAATACCAAACCATCTAATACTCTTAATGATCTATTAACTTCAACAGTGAAATCAACGTGACCAGGTGTGTCAATAATATTAAAATGATATGGTTTAGAATCTGTAATTTTTTCTCCTTGTTTTGTTGGAAAGTTCCAAGTACAAGTAGTTGCTGCAGAGGTAATAGTAATTCCTCTTTCTTGCTCTTGTTCCATCCAGTCCATAGTAGCAGCACCATCATGAACTTCACCAATTTTATGACTAACTCCGGTATAAAATAATATACGTTCTGTAGTAGTAGTTTTTCCTGCATCAATGTGAGCAGCAATACCAATGTTACGAGTGTATTTTAAATCTCTTGCCATTATATATTAAAATCTAAAGTGTGAAAATGCTTTATTAGCCTCAGCCATTTTATGAACATCAACTTTCTTCTTTACAGATGCTCCTTCTTCTTTTTCAGCAGCAAGAATTTCAGAAGCTAATTTTAAAGCCATAGACTTCTCATTTCTTTTTCTTGCATAAGAAATCATCCATTTCATAGCCATGGAAATTTTTCTGTCGGAACGTATTGGCATTGGAATTTGGAAAGTTGCACCACCTACTCTTCTACTTCTCACTTCAACGTGTGGCATTACATTTGATAAACCATCCTTCCAAACTTGAAGTGCAGTTTTTTCGTCGTTTTGTTTCTTCTCTTCTATAATATCTATAGCATCATAAAAAAGTTTAAACGCTGTGGATTTTTTACCACTCCACATTAAGTTGTTGACAAATCTTGTTACTAGTTGATCGTTAAACCTTGAATCAGGAAGTAACGGTCTTTTCTTTGCCTTACTTTTTCTCATTTATTTAAGTTTTAGAGAGGTTCATTAAATGAACGTCATCAATTAATATTTATTTTTTTGGACGCTTTGCGCCGTATTTTGATCTTCTTTGTAATCTTCCTTCAACACCAGCAGTATCTAAAGCTCCTCTGACAATATGATATCTTACACCAGGAAGATCTTTAACTCTTCCACCTCTTACTAAAACAATTGAATGCTCTTGTAAGTTATGTCCTTCACCAGGAATGTATGCATTGATTTCTGTTCCATTTGTTAATCTAACTCTAGCAACTTTTCTCATTGCTGAATTAGGTTTTTTAGGGGTAGTTGTATACACTCTAGTACAAACACCTCTTTTTTGAGGACATGATACTAAAGCAGCAGATTTACTTTTCTTAGTAATCTTAGTTCTTCCCTTTCTAACTAACTGCGATATTGTAGGCATATGTTATCTTTATTTTCCCTTATTTGGGCGTGCAAATGTAATTTAATTTTACAATTAATCAAACCTTATGAATAAAAAATAAACGAATTATTATGTTTTTTAAAAATCATACATATATATATAGGACAAAAACTAAGCTAAAGAGCTGAATATTAAAATCTTAAAAAAAACTTAAAATTTGTTAAAATTTTAACAAAAAAATATAAAAAATTTAAAATATAACAACAGAGATAAGCTTTATTAAATCACTTAAATTATTAATAAAAAACAATAATGAGGAGTGTAAAATTTTAAGTATATCGTAAAAAAGAGTACTAAAAATTACGAATAATTTAATTAATTAGTGATTTAAGCAACAATATTACAAGATTTGCATATTTTCTTATATATAGTTGTTTTATTAACTTATTATTAACATTTTTGCAGATCAAATAATAATTAAAACAAAATATGAAAACAAATTTAAAAAAGTTTTTGGCGTTATCATTCATGATAATGTTTCAATGGGGTTTAGCTCAGACGAGTGTATCCGGTACTGTTTCTGACAGTTCAGGTGTACCACTTCCTGGTGCTACTGTTGTTGTTGCTGGAACATCTAACGGTGTTACAACTGACTTTGACGGTGTTTATTCAATAGAAGCTTCTGAGGGTGATGTCCTTTCAGTAAGTTATGTTGGATTTATAACTCAAAACGTTACAGTTGGAGCTTCTGCTTCAGTTAACGTTACTCTAGTATCAGACAACACTCTAGAAGAGGTTGTTGTAACTGCACTAGGTATTACAAGAGAAGCCAAGTCACTTGGTTATGCTCAACAAAAAGTTGATGGGGCAACCTTGAACAAAACTAAGGAACTAGACTTTAAAACAGCTCTTGCTGGAAAAGTTGCTGGTGTTCAGGTAATTTCTGGACCGAGTTCTACATTTGAATCAACTGCTATTAGACTTAGAGGAGAGCAAGATGTATTATATGTTGTAGACGGAATTGAAATGGCTGCAAGTGATATTAATACAGATAATATTGACAACATTACAATACTTAAAGGTGCTGCTGCAACTGCATTATATGGAGCTGACGCAAGAAGTGGTGTGATTGTAATTACTTCGAAAAAAGCAAAAGCTGGTGAAACTTACATTACTGTAGATCACAATACTGTTGCTTCTAATATTAGTAGATTACACCCTTACCAAAATGAGTATGGTGGTGGATACGATCAAGCATGGGATACTTTTGCTTACAATCCTGCAACAGACCCTGCGTCTTGGGCAGCTTTTAATGGACAAAACATTCCTTACTATGCAGCTGATGAATCATGGGGACCAAGATTAGATGGTACTTTGGCTCGTCACTGGGATTCATGGATTCCAAATCATCCAAACTTTGGAGAACAAAGAGGATGGTCTCCAAATCCAAACAACATTAAAAATTTCTTCGAGACTGGAATGAAATCTGCTACTAGTGTTTCTTTTGGAAAAGGTGGAGAGGATTACAGCTTAAGAGCAACTGGACGTGTTACAGATAATAAACTACCAGTACCAAATGCATCTAGAAATACTTATGATCTAAACATCAACGGTTCGATGGATTTAACTGACAAACTTTCTGTTTACACTTCTTTAAATGCAAGAATTCAAAACACTGATAACTTTGTTAGTAGTGGTTACGGAAGTATACAATCAAACTTTAGTCAGTGGTGGCAAAGACAGTTAGATATGGATAGACTAAGAGATAATTATCACTATGAAGGTGCTTTTTATACTTGGAACAGAAGATCTGCTAGAAATGCTCGTCCACAATACTGGGATGCTCCACACTACGAGCAATACCAGAATACTAATAATAATGAAAATTCAACTTACTCAGGTAATTTCGGATTTGATTATAATATAATGGACGGACTTTCTGCTAATGTAGAAGTTAACAGAAGAGCTTATAATAGAACAAGTAACTCAAGAAACTATATTGGTGTTAATACATTAAGTACTCAAGCTGCTTATTCAGAAGGTTCTTTCGTTTCTGAAAATAATGAATTTAGAGCTAGACTTAATTACGCTACAGCGATAACTGATAAATTTGATGTTAGTGCATTAGTTGGATATTCTGCAAAACAATACAGAAGTATTAACACTAGTGCTTCTACATCTGGTGGTTTAGCAATTCCTGATTTTTACACTATTGCTAACTCAGTTGATAAGCCAGGTTATTCTACATACAGAACAAATAATAGCGGAAGAGCTGCTTATTCATCTGTTTCATTAGGATACGACAGTATGTTATATTTAGACGGTTCTTACCGTTTTGACTGGAGTTCTACTGCAGCTGCAGATGCTAACAGAATTGAAACTTACTCTTTAACAGGTAGTTTCTTATTTGATAAATTAGTAAATCTTGATGGAGTTACTTTCGGTAAATTAAGAGCTAGTTACGCTGAAGCTCCTATTTTTCCTGGAACTTATGCTACTAGTCCAACATTTGGATCTGGAACTGCTTA
>Ga0115006_10000087_pt1 | contig 42936 bp, 39 predicted proteins | sample ArcOceMetagenome_3_FD_88943 | JGI IMG/M metagenome (GOLD analysis project Ga0115006, IMG submission 88943) | Marine eukaryotic phytoplankton communities from Arctic Ocean - Arctic Ocean- Svalbard ARC20M Metagenome | ecosystem: Environmental > Aquatic > Marine > Oceanic | place: Arctic Ocean...
AAAAATTTAATATTTATTCTCTCCAGAATATATTCCGACGAACCTTTATATTTAAAATAAACTTCTTTAAATTCAATATCTCCTCCTTCATACCTACTTAACTTATATACTTTTTTATTAAAGAGTATATTATTAATGAATTTTTTGGAACTTTCGATATATCCTAACCTATATATAATATTTGGTATACTGGTTATTAATTTCCCAGATATACCAATATAAAATGCCATTATCAATATTATAGTGTGTAATATTTTGGGTTCTATTTTTTTATTTATATTTAAATTATATCCAATTATAAATACAATTACAAATATTGATATAGAAATAATAGTAGAATAATTCATAAATTCTTTACTATATTTCGATTGATTTTTATAACTTTTTGTAAATTTATCTACTAATTTATAATTTTTATCAATTTCCTGCTGTGTTTGATTATTTATATATATATTTAATAAATTTGATAGATTATTTTCGTAATTTATACATATTTTTATATATTCATTATAAGTATTTTTCGATTCTTCCAAAATCTTTCTGAAATAATATAATCCACAAACTAATAATATAGTATTACCAAATAAAAACGATATTCCCAAGTATGGGTTTACATAAAAGAAGCATATTATAATTATAATTATAGTGAGTACCGTAGGTAGATTTTCTAATAATTCAATTATCAAATTTTTCATTATCCGAGTTATAGACATTATTTGACTTATATTTTTTGCTACTTTTATCTGCTTATAATTTGTGCTTTTATTTTTCAACATATTTGACAATAATAAATTTCGGTTATATCCCACATAATATGGTATAATATTTTCTTCTATTTTATTTTTTATATTTTCAAATATATATATAATTATCCACAAAAATATAATTATTAAAATTATACCAGACAATGTCCGATTTAACATATTATTTGACATATTCTCAAATATATTTTTTGGGACATTTTTCAAAAATTTATAATTTCCAAATTTTGCGTATAACGAAGAATACCAATATGGTAAAACTATGTGCTGTATAGGATAAATAAACAATATAACTATCGCATAAAATATAGTTATTATTTTATTCTTTACAAAATAACCATATACAAAATCATAATTCATTATATATAATATAACATTTAATTAATTGAATTAATTATTTAAATTAATAATATTTGAACAATATGGAAGAAATTCATTATTATGAGTTATTATTATCAAAGTTTTATTAATACATTCATTATTTATTAAATTTATAACCTTTTTCCTAGTATTTTTATCCAAAGCCGTCAATGGTTCGTCAAAAATTATTATTTTTGCTTTATGAGAACGCAATATTCCTCGTAAAATAATAATAATTTTCTGCATACCTAGTGAAAGATTCGAACCACTTGTTCCTACATTTTTTTGCATATTATTTAAAACTTTATCCAACTTATATTTCTTAATTAATTTATCAACCGATTCCAAATTACTACTTGTTCCATATAAAATATTTTTAATAATACTGCCATTAAATAATTCAGTATTTTGATTTATATATATAACTTTTTCACGTAATTTATTAGTATCAATACTATTTATATTTATATTATTTATATTTATACTGCCATTATCTATTTTATATATCTTTAATAATAATTTCAAAAGAGTTGATTTTCCAGAACCAGACCTACCAACAATACACGTTTTTATTCCACTTTTGATATTCAATGAAAAATTGTTGAAAACGTATTTTTCAGTATTTGGATATTTAAAATAAATATTCTTAAAACTTATGTTACCTTTTTCTAATTCATTTATATGGTTTGAAATTTGTTTATTACCTAATAGATTATTTAAAAAATCTTTAGAAGAATATACCTTTCCAATAAGTCCTAAAAACGAAATACTATATTCGAATATTTTTAAAACCGAACTTATATAATAAATAAGTATTATTAAAATAGATATTATTGAACCTTTTGTTAAATTTTTATTTATAAAATTTATATATATTAGATTAAATACCAATATTAATGAAATTATACTTATAATAGAAGAAATTATAACACCCTTATCGAATATAACTAATTGTTTTTGGTAATTTGATGTATCTATATTGTTATATTTTTTAATATTATCGTTTTCTTCATCAAGTGTATTATTTAAATAAATATTCAACATATTGCTAAATATATTATTATAATTTTGATTGACTTTTAAAAAATAAGACTCGTTGTATAATATTCGTTTAAACGTTTTTTTTGAATAATAAAATAATACTAATGAAGTTATTAAAAAATTAAAAAATATTAAACAACCCATATTACTGCTATATAAAAATATTGAAATTATTACAAATATGCAGCCAATAAATAATGGTATCAATTCCATTACTAGTATTTTAAAAATCTCTACTATATTCTCTGTTATTGCTTCAATTCTTGTGACATATTCACTTATTTTAAAATTTTTATAATTATTGGAATATTTATTAATAGTTTTATTAAATAACACTTTTCGTATATATGCTTGGTAATCCGGAAAAATATCTATCTCATATTTATATCTTAAATTTTTTAAAAATATTATTAAGACCCACAACAAACTTATTGCTAAAATAATTATAATTATTGGTGAGACACCCATTTTATTTAAAAAACTAGGTAGGATTGATGATTTATTTGATTTCATAAAATCAATTAAAATACTCACCAATTTAGGGAAAAGAACAACCTTTAATGGATATATTGATATAATTGATAATAAATATTTAAAGAAAATATTTTTATTATTACGCATATATTTTATAATTAATTCGTTTTCAAACATTATAATATATAATAATATTTAAAACATTTTAAATTTATTTTATCTAAGTTATTTTGTTTTTTATTATGTAATTCCACGAATCTTTACACATATCTTCTATATCATATTTACATTCAAACCCTAGGTCATTTTTTATTAAACTATTATCACAATATACTTTATCTAAATCGCCTTCTCTTCTTCCTACAAATTTATATGGGACTTTCACATTATTTATTTCCATAAATTTATTAATTAATTCTAGCACACTATACCCTTTTCCTGTACCAACATTATAATATTTATAACTATGTGTGTTTGCTAAATTTACAAGTGCTTTATAATGAGCTTCGGTTAAATCCAACACATGTATAAAATCCCTAATACTTGTACCGTCGTTAGTATTATAATCGTTACCAAAGATTTTTAATGTATCAAATTCATTATCAAATATTTTAGTTATATTATTATTATACGCTGTTTTTAAAATATATGGCATCAAATTATTAGGTATATCTAATGGTTCTTCTCCCAATATTCCACTTTTATGACAACCCAATGGATTAAAATATCTTAATGAAATTATATTCCATTTCTTATGCGATTTAGATAAATCCATTAATATTTTTTCTATAAAATATTTCGTTTTACCGTATGGGTTAGTTATTTTTTTCCCAATTTCAGAATTTTCACTTAAATGTTGTACTTGGTCGCCATATATTGTACAACTTGATGAAAATACTAAATTGAAACATTTGTATTTGTCCATTATGAATAATAAATTCAAAGTAGAATTTATATTATTTGAATAATATTTTAATGGGTTTTTAATTGATTCATTTACTGACTTTAATCCTGCTAAATGAATAACATTATTAATTTTATTTTTATTAAATATTTCACATAATTGTTTATCGCATAAATCTAAATTATAAAATTTAATCCTGTCATTATATACATTTGAAATATCTCTTATTTTATCTAACACTTCTATTTTTGAATTAGAAAGATTATCTATTATAATTATATTGTAATCTTTTTCAAGTAAGTTTACGGCTATATGTGATCCAATATAACCGAATCCACCAGTTAATAACACATATTTCATTAAATTGATATATATATAATATTTTATATTTAATAAATTATATTTAATAAATTATATTTAATAAATTATATTTAATAAATTATATTTAATTAAAAAATATTAATTTTGAATAATAACCGTCACTTGGATAATGTAATCCAGCTTTTACTCTACAATCAGCACAAATATCCGCAATATATTCAAATAATTTTTTTTTATTTGGATATTTTTTTATTAGATAACTCGCTAATATATAAGCTTGGGCAGCGTGTCCTGCAGGAAATGCTGGTGTATCGTCAGTTTCAGATTTTAATAATTTTACTTTATTTGAAATTTGATAAGGTCTTGGTCGGTTCAATATTCTTTTTAATAAAATTATTTTATGATTTTGCGAATGCATTATTTTTTTCAAAATATTTTTAGGTTCATTTACATAATCCTTAAATAAATTTAAAACAGAAGAATCTGTATATTTAAAGTATTGAATATCTCTAACTGTTCGTTTATTTGTATAATATATAACTTTGTTTACTTCTATATAAGAATTCGGATAAAATACCGAAAATGTTGGCAAATAATAAATATATCGTTTTTCTTTATTTATAATTAAAAACAATGTAATAAATATAATAATAATAAATACGAATATGCAATATTTCGATATAAACATATATTTATTATAACGAAAAAAATATGAAATTCTATTAATATATTTAAATATACACTTTTAGTAAAAACGATAAAAACAATATTATCATTAAAGAATAATATTAATAAATATTTATTATAAATCTATTATTTACAATATTAATAGTATTTCCTCAAAAAAATTAAATATAATTTATGAATAGAAAATTATGAATAGAAAATTATGAATAGAAAATTATGATTCCATGTTAACTATTTAATAAACGAACAAAATACCTATTATCTATCAGGATTTACTAATATTTACAAATAACTGACAAATACTATATAGACGAGTAACAAATTCACAAACATTCAGTTGAACTCAACGCAGTTGTTGGATTAGAGTATTTTTTAAAAATGTAATAGTTTTCGTTATATTATAATAGCAATACCATTCTTAATTTTAATTTAGAAAAAATTGAAATTAATATTGTAAAAATATATCTTTTATTAATATTAATTGAAACAATGAGAAACGAAAATACCCTTTCTTGTGAAGAAAAGACCGCCCTTCTTATTACTCATCGTGTTTGTAGACATTCTGGTTTGGACCAAACCGAACAATTGTTGTCATTAATTGACAAGGTAGGTTTAAGAAATCGTGAGAAACTAGAAAATTCTGGTTTAACTATAATATTTTCTGAAATGAAAAATGATATTGTTAATAACCCTTATATTATAGGTCTCATATTATTTGGATTGACTAATATAGACATATATTTAAGCGAATATATTACCCACGAAGGTAATCGCATTGTTCTAACTATACATAGTGTATGTAATATATTATTAGAGGAATATTTCGAGAAAAATGAGATTAATACTTTATGTAAAACTATTCCATTATATTCGTCTTATGCGAATAAAATATAAACATTTAATTTTAAAAATATAAAAAAAAATAATATTACGATAAATTGATAAAAATATTTAAATACCATATAACCGACCACTAGAAGGTTTTGTTTTTTCACATATATATTGTTGGTTAACTTTAATAACCGTATTTAGTTCTTTAGAAGAAATCCCAAATTTTTTAATACCATTTTTAATACAAAATCTATAACAATCGTTGCAAGGAACACCATCTGAAAGTTCCCAATCATTACTATTCTCGTTAAATGACCAATGTATACAATATAATGTTGCTTTTTTTAAATTTTTTTTCGCCGATAACACATTCTTTATACCACAAACTTCTGCATGACAAGAAGGTAGTTCCGAATCCGATGGAGAAGCTTCGGATGGTACATATGGACCATATATTTCATTATTTTTAAAAACTATAAAACACTTGAAGCCAATTAATGTTTTAACCTTTTTTCCGATACCGTTTATTGGTATAATGTTGGTCATAAAATCTATCAGGCTTTTCTAAAAGAAACTTCATTACCTTATTCGACGGAACCTTATTTACTACACACTTGTTCATTTTTATATTTAAAAAAAAAAATGTCTTTAATTGAAAATCAATTTTAATATTTTAATTAAATTTAAAAATATTAACCATATAATAAATTAAACTTTTTTAACAATTTAATATTTTTTTATTAAATATATTTTTTTAATCTATATAAAAGAAGGTATAATGAATTATTCGTAAGTCAATTCTGTTATATTAATTATAGATATTATTGTAAATTCAGATATTTAATTTTATAAAATCACTAAAAATTGAATACTTATCTAAAAATATTTCTAGATAAGTATTCAATTTTTAGTGTCTATTTATATTGTTATTGAATTATAATTAGTTTGTTAATGTTAATTACCCGAAAATATATATAAATCATTTTTTGGGTTTTTATAATATGTTATGATATACACATTTTAATGTAAATTATAATGTAAATTATATATTAACCGTTTTTTCAAATAGTATATAAACAAATAGTATTCGTATTAACTTATTTTATAGAATGATATATTATCTAATAATAATATCAGATATGTAGTGATATTATTATTAGATAATATATTAACAATATATTCTTATATAAAGATGATGTCATTTTTATGAATACTATTTATTATATTCTTTAAGTTCTCTATTAAATCTGTGTTTATCATTGGAAGATAAAGTATAATAAAAAGACTGTTGTTCTTTATTTTTTTTTTTCCACATCTTTCCCATAATTTTCATTAATTTCTGACCAGTTACATGAAGGTTATTGTTCTTGATTTCTATACGATTTACAAATATAAACCACATAAATGCATTCTTTATACCTTTTGGGTATATTTTTAGTTTATTCGTCGTATGGTTCAGAGTTTCCCACTGAGACCTACTCCAATTTCGGTATGAAATCATTGAGTTATAATAATTGTTTTCAGACATAATTATTGAAGAATAATTTTTATCATTGAGTAATTTTCAATTTTATAAATTATAATATTCATAATATTCATAATATTCATAATATTCATAATATTCATAATATTCATAATATTCATAATATTCATAATATTAATTATGTGAATATTCTATGTATTTTTGTGAATTATATTATAGTGTGGTAATCCTTTATAAAGTTTAAATTTTATAAACGATTATCAACACTACTATTTTCATTACTTTTAATATTTATAATAGAAAATATTATTATATCTGTATTAATTTAAATTAAAAAATATTAATATAAAGAAATTTTATATTTTAATTTTATCGATGTGTTTTAAATATTTAGCAAAAAAAATAAATATTTTCAATAGGGATCCAGATAATATTACAATTGTTGATATTTTTATGACATATTTCTTTTTTTTATCATTTTTTACTATGTTTTTTATATTTACATATAGATATTATATATTAATTAAATTACATATTGATGAATGTGATAAAAATAAGAATGAAATTATATGTATGCGTAGTGAATTTGACCATGTAATTGTCCCATATACTGGAGTAATGTATGGTTTCTATCAAATTTTTTTTAACATAAATAATTGTATTACTATGGTTATAAATATGATGTGTTGTTGTTTTTTTATTTTTAAAGATAAAAAAGAAAATGTAAATATAGAAATGAATAAACTCGACCAAAAAGAAATAATAATTTAATTAAAATAAATTGTTTTAATATTTTTATCCAGGTTCGTCGTTTCGGTAGAATTCGTATTAATATCATGTATTTTAAAATTTTCGACATCTTCCAAAGATAAGTCTATTAATTTAATATCATCGTATTTACTACCACCTGTAATTACATTTGTAGAAGTAATTTTATTCGAATCATCATTTAAAGTTTTAATATTTTTTTCAAGTATTTCTTCACCATCTTTTAGATTAAAATACGAATTATACGAATTATTCGAATTATTCGAATTATTCAATTTTTCTTTATTATCTGTAATTATTGTTGGTTCTTCTTCAAGATTAAGTATTAAATCATCATTATCTTTTTTGTTATTAGATATTTTTATTTTTTCTTCTTCAGAATTAATCATCAAATCATTATTTAATTGGGTGTTATCAGAAACTTCACGATTTACTTCTTTTAAAATAATATTTTCTTGTTTTTTTTCAGTATCATTATCAATAACTTCGGGGTTTTCTTCATTTAAAACAACTGATAAATTATTTTCACTTTCTGGAATATTAGAATCTTCTTTTATATAAGATACCTGCGTTTGAGGTGTTTTTGGGAATGGGGGAGGTGGTGGTTTTTCTTTCTTACTCGGTGGAGGAAGAGGTGGTCTTTCTTTCTTACTAGGTGGAGGAGGAGGTGGTTTTTTTTTCTGAATAGGTGGAGGAGGAGGAACCTGTTTTTTTGTTGTATTTACATCCTTTTCTTTTAAATCGTTATCAACCTCTCGCAATAATTGATTGTTTATTGGACTATAATTTGGTTCATTCTTATCCGGCATATAATAATTATCGCTATTATTATGTGTTTTAATATTTTTATCAAACGGTTTTTCGTTATTATTTAATGAATTAAAATAATTTTCAAGGTTATTCAACATATCATCAATTTTTTCAGGTTTGTCTGGTACAATATTATTTTTATTTGATTTAGTATATTGTACCGTTTTTTTTTTTTGAAAATCATCTTTAGAATTATCAGTATTTGAATCAAATTGAGTATTTATTTCATCTTCAGATAACTTTAATATATTTTTACTATTATTAAATAATTTATTTCTATCTTGTTGTCCAGTATTAATTCGTAAATTCAACCCAAATACATTTAATTCTTGGATAAATAACTTCATTGCATAAGGAATAAATATTTTATTAAAATTCATCCCTCTCTCACTTCCAATAGATTTCCAAATATTTTTCTCAGGATTAACCAAAGAAATTGTGCCAGTATTTTTACATATATAAATCGCATAAAGGTCAGACCTTTCCATTAAACTTTCTTTTAAGAATAATGTTGCACCGTGTCCTAAAACCGCATCCCTTTCCATTTCACCTATCCTTAATCCACCATCTCTTGCTCTACCTCCCGCAGGTTGTCTAGTTAAATTGGTATTTGGTCCAATACTTCGCGAATGAACCTTATCTTTAACCATATGTTTAAATCGTTGATAATAAGTTGGACCAATAAATATATCAGCATTTAACTGTTCACCAGTTTTACCATTATATAAAACTTCATTCCCATTTTCTTCAAATCCACATGTTTCTGATAAAACATTTCTTAAATTTTCTAAAGAAAAATCAGTAAACGGGGTTGCGTCACCTTCACAACCTAATATACATCCACTTTTACCAAGTATACATTCTATCAATTGTCCAATAGTCATTCTACTCGGAATTGCGTGTGGGTTAATTATAATATCAGGTATTACGCCATGTTTTGTAAAAGGCATATCTTCTTGATTAAACATCATACCCATTACACCTTTTTGACCGTGTCTTGAGCCAAATTTATCACCCAATATTGGTTCTCTTTCAGATTTTATTCGTACTCTACAAGTTCGACTACCGTATTCTTCGAAGGTATATACCTTATCCACTATACCTACGTCGGTTTTTTTTATAGTAACACTCTGGTCAATCAATGTACCATTTCCAATGTATGCACATTTCCCTATTATAACATCACCTCCTTCTAATTTAGTGCCTTCGGCGATTATACCGTTCTCATCTAATTTACTATAATTTAAACCATTTTTTATGTTTACTACAGGGAATTTCAAAGGGTTACATATTTTTTCATTCGTGCTCCCGTCTTCACCGATAAGTTCACTAGCATCATACGTTCTATAATATGAAGAGTTAAATAACCCTCTATCAATTGAGTTTTTATTAAAAATAATTGAGTCTTCTTGATTATATCCACTATATGAGGCAATAGCCACAATTGCATTAAAACCGGATGGCAATTTATCATTAAATATATGTTTAGTAAACCTAGTTTTAACTAAAGGTTTTTGAGGATATCTTAATACATTCGCAAATGTATCCATACGATTATTATAGTTTGATGTAAATAAACCGACAGCTTGTTTAGCTTGGGCACCGCTGAAAACATTCCTAGGAGATTGATTGTGATTACAAAATGGAATTGATAGTGCAATTGGTCCCAATATTAAAGAAGGGTGTAATTCACAATGAGTGAATCGTAATTTAGTATTTTTCAAACCTTCTTGGTTCATAGCAATCATTGAGTTACTTTGTTCACTAGCATCCATATATTCTATAACTCCTTGAGTTTTTGTAAGTAATGTTTCAATATTTTGACCTTCTTTTAAATTAATAAAATCTAAATCAGTATAATCCGAATAATAAATATTTTTTCTATCATCATATCCACTTAATTTACCATAAATCAAATCATACCAATTTATCTTATCTTGTTTTATTTTATCAATATGTTTATTATTAAGTAATATTTTGTTTTTATTATTTTCTAATATCAAAAGAGGTCGCATACATCTACCTTCGTCCGTTCGTATATGTAATTCATTACTTGTATAATCAAATGATATTGAAGTAAATATATTTATTAAAGCATTTCTTTTATATAATCGCATTATATTTATTAAATTGAGGATATCGTTGTGAAATCCGCATAAATTTCCATTTACTAAAACTTTCGAATATTTAAATATAAATTCCGGTGATATTTCGTTTATCAATAACATTTTATATTCTCTAAGTATTCTTATTATTGGTTCTGAGCTGCAACCAAAACTAATAATAGTAAAAATTGATAAACTTTTATGAAGACCTACATTTCCTCCGTCTGGGCTGTCAACTGGACATATAATACCCCATGATGACGAATGTAGCCTTCTTGGTTCAATAATCTTTGAAGAACGAGATAATGGTAAATTAGTTCGTCTAAGATGAGAAATTGAACCCAAATTTGATAGTCTATTTAAATCCTGAACAATACCTTGTTTATCATTACTTTTACCCCAACTACCCTTTAATGCTTTTAAAAACCCATTTTCTATTATATTATAATTAATTATTTTATTGATATTTCTACTTACAAGTGTTGAATAATCATCGTCCGAATAATTACTTTTATTATAGTTATATATTTCATCAATTGTCCTATTAGTTGCTTTACTAAAATCACCATAAAGTTCTCTAAATAAATTAGATAATAAGAATCCTGAAAGGTCTACTCGTTTATTTGTAAAACTATCTTTATCAGTTTTATTAGTAATTCCGATTTTCACCAATAGTAATTTATTTACAGCATATCCCAAATAATATGCTTTATTTATAAAATCTTTCCCAACATGTGGGAATAATTCATTTTGTAATATATCATATACATGATATATAGATTTAAACCTTGTATATTTTTCTAAAAAATATAATGCGTCATCTTGATGATATATTGGACCTACATCATTTATAGATGGTTCTAGTAAATTATAAATTTCATTTTTCAATTTTTCATCAGGATTAAATGCTATTAACTCGCATATACTTTTATCAGAATTATAACCCAGTGCTCGAAATAAAATAAATAAGGGTATAGATATTCTGATTCGTGGAATATCCACTATTATAGTGTCATTTTTCAAAAGTAATTTAATTGAATTCGTTCTAGGTGCTTTAAAACCTATCTCCGAATATGATTTAATTTCGGCATAGTATTTATACAATGGGTGGTTTATTTCATTAATATATAAATTATTAGAAGATGCTTTTTCTTGAGATACGATTGCTTTTTCCTTTCCATTTATTATAAAATATCCCCCATTATCGTAAGGACATTCACCCATATTTTTCAATAAATTATTAGGTTTATTATTTAATATACAATATTTAGAATATAACATAACCGGTATTTTTCCAATTTTAATTTTCTCAAAAATTTCTTCTCTAATCGACGGTTCTTCATCCAAACTATCCTTAATATAATATCTTACTAATATATCAACGAATAAATCTGTACTATATGTTAAATTTTTTAACCTTGCTTCATTTGGATATAATTTTTTAATACCATTTTTTGAATTAATAATAGGTTCACTTATATATATATTTTCTCCTTCTTCTCCACCTATAAAAAGTTCCAGTTTATATTTATATTCATTAGTATTTCCTATACGTTCTTTTATATTTATCAACGGGTTTCCAGATTTTATAATACTAATTAACTTATCACTTATAAAATTATTATATGAGTCAACATGATGTTTGGTCATATATTTTTTATTATTTTTAAAATATAAATCTATTACGTTCCAAATTTCTTTTTCTAAGTTAAAATTATTCATTATTTATATTTATATATAGAGATTTATTTAATTATAATATATACACATTTATAATTAAATTAAAATAAATAAAAGATAATATATTTTATATCCTTTTATTCCTTTTTTTATTCCTTTTTTTATTCCTTTTTTTTATTCCTTTTTTTTTATTCCTTTTTTATTACTTTTTTATTCCTTTTTTTATTCTTTTTTTTAGTTTTTTTCCCTGCACCCAATAATTGTATATTACTAGGTCTTGTTGTAATACCAGGTGTTGTTGTAATACCTATGCTTTCGTCAAATAACTGATATTGATTACCATTGTTATCCATTGGTGATTTTACCCATTCGTTGAGATTTAAATTAAGATCATTATTATATTTTTGCGATAAATTTCTCGCATGATTGTGTTCTAAACCATCAGTGGAAGTATGTTTATGAGAAGAAGGATTAAATTCGTGTGATTTATGATCCATTTCACTTGCATAATTTATATTACTAGATTGTTTTGTTTCATTTTGTTTCGCATTATCTCTATTAAGTATGGTAGAAGTACTATACTTGGGTGGTGCAAATTCTGAAAATTTATTATAACTAACATTACTTTCAGACGGTTGAAACAATTGACTATCTTGGTAACCTAAAAACATATTTATTGCTTTATCGAAGAAATTTTTAGGTACATTCGTATTGGGTGGACCAACAGATTTAGTGATAGACGGAATATCTTGGTTAATTGTGCAATTTGTTTTTGTAATATTGTTCAGAATGCTACCACCTCCTTTTTGATTTTTTTTTTTTAAACTTTTTGGATTAAAGTATCTTGAAGGAAATCCGACTCTTCCACCAGTAGTCGAATATCCAATCCCATAATTATTTTTAATCATTTCTGGATTAATAACCGAATTCCAGTCTATATATTTTGAACAAGCATCTACGATATTGTTTTTATTATTAATTAATGAAGCAATATTATTAGGTGAAATTGATCCTCCTTTAGTTTTTTTATCCTTCTTCATTTTATATAATATATGTAAGATATTATTTATATTTAATTATTTAAAAAATATATTATATATAAAAATATGAATCAAAATAAAAGATTTAAAGTAATATTTATTGGTAATTCAAATACTGGTAAAACATCTATAATTTCGAAATTTAATGAAAATAAAATAAAAAATCTTGGAAGTACTATTGGATTCGAATATAGTGATATTATTTCAATTGAAAATAATATTATTTTAGAAATTTGGGATACTGCCGGTCAAGAAAGATATAAATCAATGGTTTCGACATTTTTCAGACAGATGGATGCGTGTGTCATAGTATACGATATTACTAATTATAAATCTTATAAAGATATTGAATATTGGTACACCGAAATTAACAATTATAATACAAATGATAATTTATTAATATATTTGGTTGCGAATAAAACTGATTTAAAAATGGATTATGATTTTACATCAGACAGAGCGTTTTCTAATATAAATAATATGAATTTCGTAAAAACTACAATATTTGATAATAAAACTATAAAAAATTTATTAAATTTAATTATTCGCGATTTATCTACTTTACCGAATAATTTTATTTTTATTAATAATATTGAAATAAATGAATCTAAATACAAAAATAAATGCATAAATTGTTGATATTATGGACACAAATATTCTTGAAATATGTTTAATATAAATAATATATTAATTTTATTACTTTTAGTAAATTCTATCATTTGTTCCAATATTAAATCTTGTAATTGTTCCATTGAATAATTTTTATCAAAACAATATTTAATAAAAATATAATTTAGTTCATTTGGAACCTCTAAATTATTATTTATATATTTATTTTTTAAACGACTCCATTTAACTAATAAATGTCTATAGATATTAATCAAAGTTCTTTTATCTAATGACAAATATATGCTAATATATATTAAAAAATCTATGTTATAATCTTTCAATTTATAAAAAAATTCGAAAGTTTTAATTATAATATTTGGGAAATCGTATGGTGGTATATTTAATTCATTTAACTTATAATCATCTATAGGTAATAAACATTTAAATTTATTAATTAATACTAACATTTCATTATTATATTTCCATCCCCTAAATTTCATTTTTTCCAATAAATCGGTTGGATTAATTTTTAATAATTTGTTAATTGGCACGGTATATTGTTCAGTAACACTATCACCCATTATAACTATCTATAATAATATATATAAATTTTACAATCGCATAATAAAATTACTTTAAAAATTACTTTAAAAATTTTTTTTTGTTACTTAATCTAAATTATTTTGTTATATGTTAATACAAATAAATGTTAGTTTTTCTATATTTATTTTAAATTAACTAAGGTATACAAAACAATATTAATCATTTATTTATTTCAGAATTCTTATTTTATTTGAGTAACAATAAAAAATAATAATAAACTTTTATAAATATTTAAATATCTTTATAAAAGTTTATTATTTAAATAAACTAATATTATAATAATTGGTATTAAAATAAAAATAAAATCTATAGCGTAATTATAAATATAATTTATAAAATTTAAATCTTTAACCATATATGTATCTATTAAATTATAATTAAATTTTCTATAATAATCTCTTGTACCAACCGCCGAAATTACCGCAATCTTTCTATAACCGTTTTTATAAGAAAGATATTCAGCAAACTTTAATAGTTTTTTCCCAAAACCAAAATGTTGAACACCACTATTATAAGATTTATCCACAGGTATAAGTGAACCATATATATGTAACTCCCGTATAATTGATGAATTTTCCAATATATGATAAATATTACTGTGTAAATTATTAAACCTTAACCGAAGAAAACCATAAAGTATTTTTCTATCTTTAGTTTCATAACTTATAAAATATTCAATCCCTTCTGAAGCATTATATTTTTCAATAAATAATTTGTAATTAGTAATTGTATCTAATTTGTTTTTTACTTCTCTATTTCTGATAGATCGGCACTCAATGTTTTCTTTTTTAAGTTGATTTATCATTAGTTGATATAAATTCGTTTTTATATTTTTTGATACAAAACCTATAAAGTTATTGTTTTTATGTTCTAATGGAAAATCTCTTTGAATTCTTCCTTCTCGCATCCAGTATGGTATTGATTTTAACGCATATATTAATACCCGGAATAATTCATTACCTGAATTTTCTTCGGCATAAGGTTTCCATATACCGTTTTTTTTCCATTCTCGTATTTTAGTAAATTTTACATCTAAACAAGGATATATTTTAATATAATCTGGTTGATATAATTCGGTTTTAAATATTTTATCCATCATTAAAATATCTATTTCTGGTGTGGCATCTGGTAAATCTGGCATAATATGTATTTCTATTTTAAATCCAACAGTTTTTAATTGTTTAATTGCTTGAATACTGGTATGAGATGAATGTTTCCTATTAATTTTATCTAATAAATGATCTTCAGTATGTTGAACACCTAATTGAATCTTAGTTGCACCATATTCCCTAAATCTTTTAATTTCAGATTTATTTATCTGATCTGGTCTGGTTTCTAACGATAATCCAACAATATGGCATTTTGAGCTTTCATTTATATATTGTTCATTTAAAAGCGTTTCTCGTTCACGTTTATCTTCAAAATATGTGTTGGCCGCATAAAATATGTCCCTTATAAATTCTTTCTGATAATCTCTTGGATATGTACTAAATGTTCCCCCCAAAATTATAACTTCTACTTTATCTAATTCGTGATTATTATATTTTAAAGTATCCATGCGATTAATAAACTGTAAAACTGGGTCAAAATCCACTTCTTGTGCTCTCATCTCAGCAGGTTCCGTACTTAAATAACTCCGGGGCATATCAACTTTAGCACCATTATCAATACGTTCATCTGGACACATATAACAATCAAATGGGCAACTAAATTTATCAGGTTTCATTACTAAAGTAACAACTATAATTCCAGAATTAGACCGAATCTGTTTGTTTCTAGTAAATTTTTCTAAATTCAGATTTCTTTCGATTTTCTTGTTTTCTAATAAAATTTGATATGTTTTGGATAATAATGATTTAGATGGCATAAATTTATATTTACTAGATAATTTTTTTAAAACTTTCTCATAATCCCTCAAGTTAATAGGATTTATTCTAATAACTTCTTTAATAAAATTAATTGCTTTATTAACATCTTTATCTTTGAAATTAATATTTTTTTTCCATAAACCAATCTCTTCTATATCTTTTATATTATATACCATATTTACATTTAAAAAATAACGAAAACTCCAAATTAAATTCAAATTTAAAAATAATTATTTAATCTTTCTTTGCCAAGATTATTTCATTATTATATTTTTTAATAATATTTTTGGCTTTTATCTCATCTATTAAATGTGTTTTAATTTTATTATTTATTAATTCTACTCGTTTTGAATCCAAATATAATAAACCACAAATTTTATTATCTTTTATAATTATTTGACTATTATTGTCACTAACACGAATCACTATATTATCTCTTTTAAACATATCAGGTATTTTTAAATTATTTCTTGAAAATATTAATTTTTTCAATTTGATTATATATATATTATTTTCAATAGAATCATTCAAATATATTTTATTATTTTTAAATAATAGCTTACTACCTTCACCATTTACATATAATACCCGAGTATTTGTTATAAATATTGAATTTTTTATATTTATATTAATATCTCTACAATTGATATGGATTAAGTATTGTATATTACAACTATTTTCATTAAGAATAATATTGTTAAATAGTATATCATAATCATAATTATCTTCTAATTTATTTGAAAAATTTATATTTATTGAACCATTTAACTTAAATTTAGAATTATTATAGCCACAAATATGTATTCCTGGAGACAGAATATTAATATTTTCATTATATATTTTGTCATTTACTACGTTAATTTTAAAAATATTATTTTTAAATAACTCATTATTTCTCAATTTATCTACATAGTTTATTGCTTCTTGTATTCCATTAAATTTAGAATATTTACTTACTATTATTTGTGTATTAAAATCACATAAAGTATTTGAATTATTTGAATTATTTAAATCATTGGAATTATTAATAATTTGTTCTGAAATATTTTTTTTAATTACCTCATTTATTATATTTTTAGTATTATTTGAAAAAATAATATCCCCTATATTTTCTATTAATATGTTTTTATTTCTTGACTTCAGTAATAATCTATCTATATTCAGAATTAATTCTTTAGCATCTAGTGTTATACTATCCTTTTTGGATTTTATATAAATATTATCAATTACATCTAGGTTTATTTTGTTTATTTTCATAGTTAAACCTTTTTTTTCATTTATTGAAATTTTATAATTAGATATATTCATATCTAAACTTATTTTGGCATTCATAGTTATTATATCTGACTTACATAGCATATCACTTTCAATATATAAATTTCTTCCAGATTTTAAATACATTCCGCCATATGGGCAATGTAATGATATAGAATCATTGGAATTTCCATTTGAATATATACCAACCTTTGCGTTATTACTAGGTTTTATATCATGTCCCACAATTTTTATATTATTATTTCGAATTTCGTTCGCACAAATTTTATTCCATCTTAGCAATTCGTTACCTATATTATATTCTGAGTCTTTTACCGGTAGTATATTGGATTCTTTTGAAATAAGTGTTGCTAAAATATTATTTTTGTTTATTTCATTTAATAGAACAATTTTATTAAAATTATTTTGAATTATATTTGCCATAATATTATATAAGTTTATTTAATATTTATACATTTTACGTGTTTTTTATAAAAAAAATATTATATTAAATTTAAAAAGGATAAAAAAAATATATTGACTTTTGAATATTTTGGGAAAGCACCAATGTCTAGTAAAAAATAATGTTAATAATCCAGTTGCAATTATCATATTCGGTTTTTATAAAGGTATTTAACTCAGAAAAACAAAGGATGAATACTAGTTATTATAATGTTTTGTTAAGTTTATCCTGCATTTCAAATAAATCTTTTATACAGACTTTTTTCTTTATCCTAGAATATAATTTTTTCTTATGTTTTTGAGGTACATGAATATATTCATTAGTTAATTCATATACTCTATTATTCACTATATCCCACATTTTTACAAAATGAATATCATTATATATAGTGTCCCAACTTTTCACCAATCGTTCTTTATGTGTACGCATATTTCCGTCTGTACATAATACTGGTAGTGCAGGTAACATACGTGTACCATTATTATCAGTCATATTTCTTGTTTGTTCTATACAATTTTTAGATATAATTTTTTCAAAACAGTTTGCTAAGTCTTCTATTCCCATATTTTTAGATGAATATAATAAATTTTCTACATCTGCCATAGATATCTTATTAACATGTTCCATATTATATAAAAACGTTTCCATAGGTATAAGATTACCAAAATACATATTCAGATTATTTATATTATTCATATTAACGGTTTCTATATTATTGGTTGTACTTTGATTGTTATTGATGGTATTATTAATAATGCTATTGTGGTTAATTATATTATTATTAATTTCCTGATAATATGCTAGTTTACCCTTCGTTTTATCTAACTGATCTAAAGTTTCTTCCAAAACTTCTTTTATTCCTTTATTTTCTTCTTGGGTTTCATTTAATCTCTCAGATATTTCGTCAACTTTGTCTATTAATACAATAATATCTACACCATTTGTATCATTTACCATATTTGGTATTGTTTCTTCGTCGTTAATTTCATCGCATATTTGTGGTATATCCAATATATTCGTACCATCGGTATTTACATTTATTAATTTACACCGACCCTTATTTAAATGACGATTTAGGCTTGATTTTTGTGTAAATTGTTTATTACAGTATTCGCATATTATGGTATTGTAAATGTTTGGTATGGGTTTTGGTACGATTTTGGTACGTTTTGGTATGGTCGGTATATTTACACAATTGTCATTCCATATATGCTTTGCTGTTTGGCGATGTTGATAAATTGATTGACGCGATGTGCCGTAGAAGTCACATAATTTACAATAATATTTTGTTTTTTCTACCATATTTATATACAAATATTTTATTTCTTTAAATAATTAAGGAATATTGGAATGTAAATATGTAAATGTTTTGTAAATGTTTTTCCGTACCAATTTGGTATGGGTCAAAACATTTACATTTCAAAATGGTCAAAAAATGAGATTTTTCAGTTTTTTGCTTTTTATTCGATAAATGCTTTTCAAATATATTATTAATACAAAGTTCTATTACCATATTTTTTTTTATTGTTTTTTTAAATTTTATTTTGAAATTTTGAAAAAAACTCTCATTGATTTCAATGAGTGAAAACTGAAATTCTTTGATTATTAATTGAAAAAAACGTTTTTTTTTATTATTTATTAACTTTTAATTTTTTGTCTTTATTTGTTATATATTTTTCACCATAATGAAAGTAACCTCGTTGTTTTGAGGAAAAAGCAGTCCCTGATAACCACATCCAATTACCTCTATTTACACATTTATCATGATCAACTAATGTATTTTTAAACCATTCCATTCCATATTTCCAATGAATATCTAATTTACCTCTTGTTAAGTAATCAGCAACCATATGTCTTGCTAAATGGTGTATCCAACCTTCAGTCTTTAATTGATTCATTGCCCAATCTAGATCGTTAATACTCGTTGTACCATTTATATAATTATTCCAATTAACTTTACAATCTATATCTTTTGGGGATTTCCAATTATATTTTGCACCAAAAGTATCATCCCAAAAACTTTTCATTTGCGAACTAGCGTGAAACATTTCTCTAAAAAGTAATTGATCTCTACTTGAACCCATTTTCAACTCACCGATATAGTAATTATACATAACTACTGGACTTATTACACCTAACGCAACGAATGGGCTCAGTTTTGAGGTTTTATGTATATCTAATAGATAATCTGAATCATTTGTAATTGAGGTACTGGGACTTGTATCTGGTTTATACCATTTATCATTAATCATAAAACTTCTCCTTTTTAATTCCTTTTTAATCCAAGAATCTAGATTTTTTTTTGGTAGCGGGACAGCAGTTTTCTTTAACTCGTATTTATATGTACTCTCGAAATCAAAATTCTTTTGATCTCTTTTACCATTTTTAAATAATTTTCTAATATTTTTATGAACATAATCTTTAAAAACTTTATGATTTCTTAATACTTCAGGTAAAAACCATTTTTCAATCATATCAACTTTATCAGTCCAGTCAATCATACACCAAGTTGGTTGATATTTATATTTTTTAAATGGTAAGTTTGAAGAAAGAATAGGGTTTATATAATCTAAATATAATTTATATTGTTCTTTTATATCGCCTAGAATATTATTAATTTCCTTATATGAAGTTAAAATTAAAGGGGTAATATTTTTTTTTTTCAAATCTATTAAATGTAATTCAAGAATATTATTAAGAAAATTTAATTGATTTTCTCCATAATTGTTTGAATCGACCAGTATAATATATATATCACTATTTAAAAATGGATTATCGTGTATTCTGAAAGTATTAGTAATTATTGATATTTTTAACATTATTGGATAAAATATATTCACAAAATAATTATATTAATCAAATTTATTAATTTTTAAAATTAATAAATTTGATTTAAAAAAATTATATATTAAGTTATATATCATATGTTACATAATTTAATTAAAAATATTTATAGTAAATTTATTAAACCACCATATAAAGTTCCATTGGGAAGATGGAATATAAATTACAGTAAATCCCATATTAATTCACAATACGCTAACTCCGATAATTGTGGAGATATCATTTGTAAAGAACCAAGATTGGTTAAAATTTTAATTGAGAAAGAATGTAAAGAAAAAAATAATAATATAAATTAAAAACTACTATATCCTGTAAAATATTTACCCAAAATTAATGTATGTATATCATGTGTCCCTTCATATGTATAAACTGTTTCCAAATTAACGAGATGTTTGAATACATTATATTCTCTAGTTATTCCGTTTCCACCCAATATATCTCTTGATGTTCTTGCTATATTCAAAGCTTTTTCACAATTATTTCTTTTTATCATAGATATCATTTCAGGTATAGAATCATTATTATCTACCATTTCCGCAACTTCTATTGCTGCTAATAATCCTAAATTATATTCGGTTATCATATTTACAATTTTTTGTTGAAATAATTGTTTTTCTGCTAAAAGGCTTCCAAATAATTTTCTATTAAGAGAATATTCTAACGAAGTATTTATACAAAAATCGGCTGCACCCAAAACCCCGAAAGAAATACCCAATCTAGCATCATTTAAACAACTTAATGGACCTTTCATACCAACAATATCCAATTTATTTTCTTTGGGTACTTTTACATCTTTCAAAAAAATCATTCCAGTTTTGGAGTTTTTTAAGGATTCTTTCCCAAGTATTTCGGGGGTTTCTAACCCTGGGGTATTTCTATCTAGTATAAAGCCATGTATATTTTTGTCATATTTTGCCCAAACTAACAAAATATCTGCTATTGGTGAATTTGTTATCCAAGTTTTATTACCATTTAAAATATAATGGTCCCTTTCAAGTACGGCTTCAGTTTTCATGTTTGTTGCGTCTGAACCTCCATCTGGTTCGGTTAATCCAAAACAACCAATTTTATCACCACTTGCCAAATCATCCAAATATTTTGTTTTTAAATAGTCATTTCCATATTTATTTATTGGATTCATTACCAAAGAAGATTGTACACTATACATTGACCTTAGTGAACTATCAATGTATTCAATTTCTTTAGCGATTAGTCCATACATTTTATAATCTAAACCCAAACATCCATTTGTTTTTAAAGTTGGTCCCAATAATCCATTGGTGCCCATAGATTTATATATTTTTCTATGATCAATTATATCTTTTTCGTTCTCTTTAATCAGATCTATTCTGCAATATTTTCTTACAGATTCTAATATTATTTTATTTGTAGAAGATAAATTTAATTTTCTTAATAAATTTATATTATTCATTAATAATTAATAAGAATTAAATTATAAAAAAAAATATTTATAATAAAAAATAAAGAATATTTAATAACAATTTTAATTTAATATATCAAATAGATTTATATAACTCCTTTGCTATATTTCTTTGAACAAAATGGTCTACAATTGGTTCGTGATAACCAACTTTATAATTTTTAAATTGAGTATGCCAATTATGTATATCTTTTACTTTAACATTTTCCAATTCTGGAATCCATTTTTTAATATATTCGCAATCTGGATCAAATTGTTTTGATTGTAACCAAGGATTAAATATTCTGTAATATGGTTGAGAATCTGTACCAGTACCGGCACTCCATTGCCATCCTCCATTATTTGCTGACATATTATAGTCTACTAATTGATTTGCAAAATACTTTTCTCCTATTTGCCAATTACATAATAAATCTTTAGTAAGAAATGATGAAACTATCATACGACCACGGTTATGCATATAACCAGTATTATTCATTTGTCTCATACATGCGTCTACCATTGGAAACCCGGTTTCACCACTTTTCCATAATTCAATCAAATCTTTATTATTTTCCCATTTTATTTTATCATAAAATAATTGAATATACTTGTTCATTTTCAGGTAATTCATTTTCTTTTATTATAAATTGATTGAATACTTCTTTTTTCCAATTGATGTTTTGGAATAGCAGACTCCATTCTTCACGCAATAATCTTATACAAATCAAATTCTTGATTTATTTGGTAGGATCATGACATGGAGATTGAAATTCTAAATTTGATGGATATAATTGTGATTCTCTTTTAGATAAACTTCTTAATTCCGGAGGTGTATTCATTTATTTAATGACATATATAAAAATATTTAAGAAATTTAATTATTAGAATAAAATATAAATTAATAATTTTTTGAAATATAATATTTATATATTATATAATATCAAAATCATAAGACTTTTAGCAAGACCGTTCGGATTCTTCTGTTTTTGCCATTTTTTCTATTATACATATAACAAAAATATATAGGATTTATAAAGTTGTTTAAGTTCTAATTCACAAATGTGTATTATTTTTAAATTTAAAATATTTATATTAATATAAATATGAATACTAATATATCATTTCCACAAATTATTTGGAATAAAACATATTATGGTCAAAGTCCTGGTGATTTATTAAATAAAAAAAATGGATTTGCAGGTAGATTTTCTGGTTATAAGGATATAATAGATGGTCCTGATGTATCTATTGATTCATCTATTCCAATAATATTAATTATAGGTGATTCCATATTAGGAGATGATTGTTGTGCGATAATACGATTTTTATTCAATAATGTAGCTAATGTGAATTTTTTGCAGCAACCTCATCATTGTAAAAATATAGGAAGTTGGTTAGATGAGTGGAAAGTTGAAAATTGGAAATATGATGCTTTATTTTTTTTTGATGGCATGCACGGATTTCCAGAACGTGTAACTACAGAAGAACATTATGAATTAACGCCAATAATAGTTAAAAGATTAAGAACAAATATAAAAAATATATTATGGGGAAATTGTACACCAATACCAAATGATTTGCCTCAAGGTAATAAGAATAGTGAAAAAGCACCCAATACTAAAGAACAGGAATTAACCAATAAGCAGGTAATAATTCGTAATTTAAGTATTTTACGAGTTATGAATGAATTAAATATACCTGTAGTAAATTTATATAAATTAACAATAAAAAATATAAATAATATACAACTACCAAAAGATGTTCATTTTTCATTAGAGGGAAACAAAATAATAGCGTTTGAAATAGTTAAACAAATTTGTAAAAATTTTAATTTTAATTATAATATAAATTATGAAATATAACTATTGAATAAATATTAAAATGTTAAATTTATATATAATAAATAATGAAATTAATTTAAAAACTGTAAAATGAATGTATTTTCTAGATGGAATAATATAGTTAATTATGAAGGTCAAAATATTAGAATGGAAAAAATACCAGAAAGTATTTATAATCATCCTAAATTTCATATTTCGGATCAATGTTCTGGGAAAACTGGAAATCATACCCTATTATTTCTTACAAATCAAGGAATTATACAATATTGATATAATAATTGAAGCAAAATTTAAGGAAAAAGCAATTCATAAATTATTTGAAAAATATCCATAATTAATAGAACATTTTAAATGTCAAATAAATAAAGAAAATATTAAAGAAGTTCGAATCAATACTTTATGATTGGAAACAATCGCATTAAGTGTATTTTTTAAATTGAAAAATATAAATTAACTTTATTATTAACTTCACTCAATAAGTATATTACAATAGTATATTACAATAGTATATTACAATAGTATATTACAATAGTATATTACAATAGTATATTACAATAGTATATTACAATAGTATATTTATAAAACTGTATATATTATATACAATCTATTATAATAACCATTATATATATATCGTAATCTGCTTCGTGTATATTATTCATTTTTAATTTAAATTAATAAGTTTTATTTGGTTTATAATTTTTTTATTCATCATTATTCTATTCATCATTATTCTATTCATCATTATTATATTCATCATTATTCTATTCATCATTATTATATTCAAAAAAAATTGATTTATATATTATTATAATGATATGTAAATCAATTGATTAGTAACATAACTATGATTAATACGGATTTCCCAATTCCAGCAATCATTAAAAGCGATACTATATCGCCCCCATCGTATGTAGAAACTTTCAGAGATGATTTTGAAACCGAACACCAAAATATTAATAATATAATTGACCTTCTTATTACAACATTTAATTTAATCGGAATTGACAATACCGACGAAATTATAAAAAATGTAAAAGAAAATCCGGAAAATTTTATAGATGACGATAAACCTATTATTAAAAAATTATCTATGGCAATTATTGATTATAAAAATAAAATATATAATTTCGAGAATGAAAAAATTACATCAACAAATCCTTTACTTAAGAATTATATTGATAGTCAAATTAAAAAAGTTTATGAACATATTGAAAATAAATATCAGGAAAAATTAAATGAAACTCAAAAAGAATTGTCTAATCTTAAAAAAGCATATAATAAACATATATTTGACACAGACACACTTCGACTAGAATTTAATAATTTAAAATATATTTATGATTCAAATACGATAATCAACTGCCCTGACACCTACAGTTTGTTAAAAAACGCCATTTTAACTGACAATTACCCTACATTTAAATATTTAATTGATGCTTTTAAGGTTGTGTTAATCGCGTATGATTCTAAATCCATCAAAGCTTTAGAAATATCATGGGATCCCACTGATGAATATTCGGTATATTATACTGAATCTTTAATTAGATTTGCTTGCGTTGGTGGCAATATAGATATATTTAAGTATTTCATTGATTCTGGAATTTATATTAGATACGATGATTGCATTTACGTAGATATAGCAGTTCGTTGGGGTAGATACGATATTGTTTCAATTTTATTAGAAAATGATGCTATGGTTAATCAAATAAATACCGCACCAGATACACCAGAAGGAATTAGAATTAAAAAATTATTGTTAAAAAACCGTGGAAACACGCAGATTAATTTAGGTTATTCGTGTAAAGATACCGAAAAAAGACTCAAGACTTCTGATAAACAAATAGCTTATAGTCTGGCGGGAAGGAACAACATCGTATGGAAGTAGAAGTAAAACACTAATTGTGTAATTACTAAAGAATTTTTTTATTTATATTAATATTGTAAATAAACTTATTAAATATAAAAAAAAAAATTGAAATACTTATATTTAATTACTTTAATTTTTCAAAAAATATAATTATGAAAATTATTAGTGAGTTATTTGAATTAATCCGAAATATGTCAATCGATCGGTATAATTCATTATTATCTTTGGTAAATAATAAAGGTTTGCCAGAAATTATTGATAGTGATAAATTAAACAAAGGTAGTTTAAATAATTTAACATTAATTGATGAAGATTTAAGAAAACTTTTTGAAAAATACATTAATTTTAAAATGATTAAAAATGAAAAAACATTTGAAGAAAAAATATTAAGTGGAGAACTATGGGAAAAATGGTGTGAGACCAGTTTAGATAATTCTAGAATAGAATATTTAAAGGAGGAGTGGAATAAAATTTGGGAAGATATTAAACCATTATTCTCTGAATATAATTCTGAATTATTAAAAAGAGCTTCATATATTCTTGATTTAAATAATAGAAAAGATTTAAATCATGAAAAGACTGATATTATTTGTGTAAAAGAAGATTATATACAGTTAGATAATATATACAGAAGTATTCCAAATCTGATGGATTTCAAATATAATAATAACAAAGAAACTAAAGATTTAAAAGATAATTTTATGAGATATGAAAATGCGTATAAAATTGGGATTAAAAAAATGGATAAATTTGTTAAATATAATGAATATGATAATATTCGGTTAATTAAAAACTTAATAAAATCGTGCAAAGATATAAATCATAAAAAAACGTGTCATATCGTATTTGGTGGGAAACTGGTAAATCCATCTAAAACTAATGTTGGACTGGCAGATGAAACATGTAAAGTATTAATGAAGAATGATTTAGTTGATTTTAATAATCCTTTGTTTAGTTATTCTTCGAGTAATAATAATCTAGTTAATGAATTCCCAGAAGGTTATGGTCATTATACTTATGATTCACATAATCTCTTTGAAGAAAAACTTATGAAAATTGATAATGATACGCAATTAATAATTCATTTGATGTATGGAGATACTAAAGCAGATGTTGATATATTCATGAAGGAATTAAGCGAAAATTTTAGTATTAATAGGTTTTTTATTGATACTGTATTAAAATGTAGAAAAAGCAATGAGGATAAAGTAAGATTTGTTTATACCCACACTTGGTGTGCGATGCCATTAAATTCATTGGAAACACAAGTAGATTCCGCCAAATACGATTATTTAAGTAATTATAAAAAATCAAAATTTGCATGTATTCTTTATTTAATGAATAAATTTGATTTATTAGATAATTTGGATATAGATATAATTAATGACTATTTATTATGTAATGAAGATACGAAGAATGAATCATATATTAGTTTAAAATTTAAATATCCTTGGTTGTGTAAATATGATTCAATAGAAAAAGACAAATATTTCAATCTATTATTAGATTCTTCTCAAAATATTTTAGAATTTTTATCAAATGGTGAAAATTCAAACAATATCCGTATAAACATTCATCCATATTCTTTAACCGATGGTTCAGTTAAATCTCGGTTGGGGCAGATGAATGCGAAAAATGCTACTAGTAATAGATTAAATTGGACAACATCAATATCGCATGGAGCGTTAGTGCAAGTATTAACTGGATTGGTTTAGAATTATTAATATCAAAATAACTTATATTATAATTTATAATTTTTAAAACATATTAAAGTTAAATTTTTTTTTTATTATACCAATAGGTATTTTCGTATTATAATCTCTTTTGATATGCTTATATTTTTTTCTTAAAAGTTTCAAAGAATTATTCATACTATTTGAATATTCTATTTGATTAATAAGTAATCTTATATGATTATACTCAAATATGAGATTGTCCATAATTTAATAATAATATAATCCTATATTATTATTGATAAATCAATTTTTTGAAATTTTTAAGAAAAAAAATATTACAAATTAATATCAAAATAACATATTTATATAAACATTTAACATTTTTAAAATCTAAACATTTTTAATATCTAAATATTTTTTAATTTCTTCTATAAATGTAATATTTATATTAGTTTCTGGTCTTTTTGATTTCATATATTTGATTGCTTCATCTAAACTCATATTATATTTTTTAATTAAATAAACCACAATTACCGAAGCTGACCTAGATGCCCCCATATAACAATGAACCATTATATTTTTACTATCATTAATTTCATCGGAACCACTATAATTATTTATAATATTAAAAGTTTCTTCAAATGAGTGAATAAGACTATGTTCATTGATATCTTCAATTTCAATTTTATGATATTCAAAATCTTCGGGGTAATAATTTGATATCTCCGATGTAACATTTATAATTAAACCAATATTAAGTTGTTTTAACATATGATAATTTGCAGCATTGTATGCACTACCTATATATAAATTATCTATAATATGACAAGAATCATTGATTAGATTGTAAAACTTATTATATAAAGGTATATTATCCTTTTCGTATCGTATTACTTCTTTATTATCGGAATACATTAAATGTAAACTCTTATCATAAAAAATCTTATATAATGCAAACAATTTATGAATATACGACATTTGTTAATTATATATATATATAACAAAAATTATAAATAATAAAATATTAAACTTATTTAAATTACTTAAATATTAATTATATATATTTATATAAATGTCTTTATCTAAAGCACAACTAAGAATAATCCGGGATATAAAAATTATTGAAAAAGATAAGGTTCTTCGTGAAAATGGAATATTTGTACTTTGGGATGAAAATAATATATTTAAAATGAAAGTTTTAATCGTTGGTCCAAATGATACTCCATATGAAAAAGGTTTTTTCTTTTTTGATGTAAATATACCCGAAGATTATCCATTCAAACCACCTCTAGTTAAATTATGTACATTATCCAAAAATGTTAGATTTAATCCAAATTTATATTCAAATGGAAAAGTTTGTTTATCAATATTAAATACATGGGCTGGACCAACTTGGACGGCATCCTTAACATTATCTAGTATATTTTTGTCAATTCAAAGTCTTATGAATGAATACCCATTAAGAAATGAACCAGGTTTTGAAAATGAAACTGAAGAAAGATGTAATATATATAATAATATTATTCAATACTATACATTTGAAGTAGCAATAAGAAATGTATTAATAGATATTCCTCTAAGTTTTGAAAGTTTTAAGCCTATAATAAATGAATATTTTATTAATAATTATGATAAATATATGAATAAAATAATTGACCTAAATATTATTCATAATAAAAAAAAATATAAATCTCCAATATATCATATGGAGGTTGTTTGTAATTATAAATTTTTAATTGAAGAATTTAAAAAAATTAATATTTCATTAAATAAGTCAATTGATAGTGAAGATTCAAATATAAATGAAAATACTTCTATATCACTATAAAAAAGTATATGTAAATAATTTAAGAAATATTTTTCCAAGTTTTTTTACAATGTGTACATATGTAAATATAATGCATATTCACTTTATCATATTTAATATATACTACTTCTCTGTTTTCGGTGTCAAAATCAGCAATATTTGTAACACATTCATTATTTGGACATGCAATATTATTTACTCTAGGTAATGTTGGGTCATAACAAGTATATTCGTTTATATTATAATTACAAAGGATATCATTAAAACTATAACTTTTAGTATATACACAACAATCTTTTTCAATTGCTTCTTTATTTGATTCATAATTACAATTTTTGCAATGATATTGAATTGAATCGTCTTCAGGATTTATTTTAATATAAAGCTTATTGTTACATTCATTACAAAATTTCATATTGTTATTTAAATACAATATATATTTTTTATATTTTATTCAAATTTATTAATTAAATACTTTTAGAATATAATTAAATATATTTAATATAAATAAATATATTTAATATAAATATTTAATATAAATATTTAATATAAATATTTAATATAAATATTTAATATAAATATAAAATTATATTCAATAATTATACAGTAGATTATTTGCTTTTAGGGTAAACATTGAACATATTTGAGTAATAGGTTTGCTAGAATCATACGTAAATGTATTTAATGTATTAAGATTATGAACTTTTATTATATTATCATGTAAATTATCTCTATTTTTGATTATATTAATAATTCCATTTATTGCACCGATTGATATAGTATCATTTACTTTAGAAATGCTTCTTTCAAGGTCGTTATTTCCTTTTTCAGTTAATGTATTTCTTATTGTATCTAACTTACAAATAGCCATAGTATTTTCAGTACCATCTCTTTTACCCCAAAACGTTAAATAACAAAATTCATCATCATCTATTTCTTCTAAAAATAATGATTTATATGAAAGTTTATATATCGCAGATTTTCCCAAACAAATACACCACCATCCCATACTATTCGTTTCTAAACCAAATAGTTTTTTATCTATAATTTCTTCTTTCAATTTATAAAAAAGAGTATTTTCTAAATATATTAATCTACCTTTATTATTATCATTAAAATCATTTGAAAAAAATTTATTAAAACTTAAATCTAATTTATTCAAAAGTAATTTTATTAATTTTATATTTTCATTTGTAAAATCTATATCTTTCAGGTACCATCTTTTTATTAAATTCTGTATAACTGAAGTACAATCCATTCGATAATTTTTATTATTTGTATGTTCAATCATATCATCATATGATATATAACTTCCTTTATTATTAAGTTGTTTATTATATTCTTTATGATTGGCTTCACTATAATCACAGTAATTACATTTAACACTCAGTGCTTCATTGAGAATGAAGTTGATTATTTCATCATTATTTGTATTAATTTCTGGTGATAGCATATTTAATTACTATAGTATATAAACCTTTATATAGATTAAAAAAATTATTTTATTTATTGAATAGTAAAAGATTATTAAATATTTTGTATATTTTATTCTAATATTTTGGAAATTATATTTATTTTATTCTAAGATTTGGAAATTATATTTATTTTTATTTTATTAATAGTTATTATTTATAAAAGAAATATCTTTAGAAGCGAATAAAATTATTACAAAGATAAATGTAGTGAATATAATTTATAAATCGTAGAATATCATTATTTCATAAAAATTATTTATAATTTTATAAATTATATTATATTATATTATATACAATGGTTAAAAGTAAAAAATATAATAAAAACCTAAAGAAGAAAAATTATAAAACAAAGGTGAATAAAAATAAAAATAAAAATAAGAATAAAACTAAAAAGAAAAAGATAAGAAGTAAAAGTTTAATGAATAAAAAAAACCGTATTTTGTTAGGAGGGGGGAGGTATAGAGAACCTAGATTTAAAAAGGTTTATATATTAACATCTATAAAAGGTTGGAATATATATATAAATTATCATGATAATGTACTAGTTTTTGAAAAAAAAAATAGAGAGGATGATATAGAATTTAGTATACCAAATACATTAATGCTCACATTTAGCAAAGAGGAAACCTCAGTTTTGGATAAAGATGATGATTTACAGAATGGGATAAGCCGTATTTTCAGACGTGTAAACACTACAGATGAAGATACACGATTTTTTTTCTTAATGCAATATATATTTAATATGGAATTCACTGGTCTATCGAGTCAAATACGCACGTTAATTGATGAAAAAGCAGAACTCCGCAATATAGTACTTTTTATAGCATTTACTGTATATTTTCCTAATAATTATACATCATTTAAACTTTTATATAAAGCATTTAAAGGGCTTTCATTTCGGAGGCAGGAGCGTTCGGATCGCCAGACTCTAGCTAAAACAGAAAATACTGCATTATCACCAGAAGCTGAGCGAGTTATGGAGCGATTGGGGTTTGTAAATAATAGTGATACAGATACAACTATAGCTCATAAAATTTATAGAGCCATGGATTTTAGTGATACAACTTCGTTAGCACAGATAATCGTTGTAATTATAGAGCATGGTTGGTGCCCGGAAAATATATTTACAAGTTTTATTTTATTATGTATAAATAAATTTTGGGATTTGGATTTTAATAAATTGTATCGGGCAATATATGATTTTAAATTTGAGCCACTAGAAACTGTATCCGACGAGGATGTAGAAAATGAGCCACTAGAAACTGTATCCGACGAGGATGTAGAAAATGAGCCACTAGAAACTGTATCCGACGAGGATGTAGAAAATGAGATCACTGCTTATTTAAAAGGATATATTAATAAATGTCCTGTATCTGGGAACCGATTTTCCAAATCCCGGTTTAATTGGGATTTGTTATTTCAGTTTGATGAAGAAATATTATCAATTAAATGTGTACAAGTTTTACTTATGAATATTGCCGAAATGAATTTAACGAGTTCAGATACTACACATCCTGTTCTTCTGAAGTATAAAGAATGTATGAAACAAGTTTTAAAAGAAATATCAAGAAATACTTTATTTAGATTTGTAATTTACTTTGTTACCAATAATTTTTATGCTATATGTTCGGTATTTAAAATACTAGGCATCTCAGATAAAGGCATAGACTTTGAAGAGAGATTATATGAGTTAGTACAATTTTACATAAAATCTCGGCAATTACCACAAAAGCTCACAATACACGCATTCTTTTTGAATACACTATTACCTGGTTCTCAATTTAAAGGTGTATTTGAGCCACAAACATTTATCGATCTTGACAACGCCTTAAATGTTTCTATCAATACATATTGTTAATGGAGTCCCCGCTGCTCCTTAAAGTTCAGATATATGAATTAACTTAGGGTAATGTCTCAGTAGAATTCCCCACATGATAGGTTTCAAATAACCGGAAATCTCATAATTCCTTTAACTGTCACAGGATATAATAAAAATTTATAAAATAGTATTTTTAATATATATTTTATTCTTAATTATACTAAGAATAAAATTTTATAATACAACTGTTGTTAATGTATTTATATATAAAATTTTTTATTTATATTGTTATAAATGTCTTTATATCAAAATATATTTAAATATAAATACATTATAGATATATAATTCTATAAATGAGTTGTAAAAATATATTATATAATAATCTTTTTAATAGAATAAATATTGCTCATAAAAATATTAATGATATTGTATTACGAACCCCATTAGAATATAATACAAGATTATCAAATATTTATAATTGTGATGTTTTTTTAAAACGGGAAGATTTACAAAAAGTCAGATCATTTAAAATTCGGGGCGCATACAATAAAATAAATAATTTAAATAATAAACAAAAAATCAATGGTGTAGTTTGTGCTAGTGCTGGAAATCATGCACAAGGCGTAGCATATATTTGTAGAGAAAAAGATATAATTGGTGATATTTTTCTTCCAAATTCAACACCTATTCAAAAAATAAATAGAATAAAATACTTTAGTAATAATAAAACAAAAATACATATAACTGGAAACAATTTTGATGAAACACTAAAATATTCATTAGAATTTTGCGAAAAAAATAATAAAAGTTTTATCCATCCATATGACGATATTGAAACAATAATAGGACAAGCAACCATTGGTAAAGAAATATATGAACAGTTTAATTACAGTATGCCAGATGTAATTATTTCAGGAATAGGTGGGGGAGGTTTAATTTCTGGAATAAGTTTATTTAATAAATATGGTAAATATAGTTCAAAAATTATTGGCACAGAACCAGAATTGTGTGCATCTATGTTAAATTCAATTAATAATAATAAAATAACTGAAATAATGAATCCAGACTTATTCGTTGATGGTGCAGCAGTGAAAATACCAGGAGATTTGACGTTTGAAATATGTAATGAATTAGTAGATGAAATATATCCTATATCAAATGGGAGATTATGTAAAGAATTATTAGATTTGTATCAAGATGATGGAATTATATCTGAACCAGCAGGAGCATTATCAATATGTGGGTTGGATAATATTGAAAATATTAAAGGTAAAACTATTGTTTGTATTTTATCTGGTGGAAATAATGATATTACAAGATATCCAGAAATAATTGATAAATATCTAGTATATGAGAATCTGAAACACTACTATATTATTAAATTCGCACAAAACCCCGGAGAATTAAAAAAATTTATAAATAATATATTAGAAAAGGATGATGATATAATCAGATTTGAATATATTAAAAAAACAAATATAAATTATGGTAATGTATTAGTAGGAATCCAGGTATCAAATCCAAATAATATAGAATTAATAAATAATAAGTTAAAAAATAACATGTTTGATTTTACTAAAATAAATGAAACTGATTCAATTTATAAATATATTATATAAATCTAAATTGATATAAATTAAAATTGAAAACTAAATATATAGTTTTAAATTAATTAAAACAATAGAGAGATAAAATAAGATGTATTCTTTTGATGATATAACCCCCCTTTTTAATACAAGATTTAATAGAAACAATTCATCTTCTGATAATGTAATTCAATATAATTTAAATAATCCAAATTCTACTTCAATCCGTTTTATAGTTTGGAATGTTTATTCTTTTATAGATATGTATTATAAACAATGTTTGGATTCAATTTATAGATATAATAGTTAGGATATTTTAGTATTAGTAGAAGCAGGTATAACTTGGACAAATAAATTAATGTTTGAGTTGGGTTAATAATTTTATATAAAACATTTCCCCAAACCTTATTACATATATGGTACTGAGCAATTAATAATCTCTTGCGATATACCGGGAGACAAATATATTATAAGAAATTAAAAACGCTGTTTTTCTATTATATCTTTTAATTGAGTTATCTGTTTTTATATATTTACCCAATCTTTTAACACAGTTTTTAGTAACATTTGAATATTCTACAAGTTTTGGTAAAATAAGAACCGTGTTCTATATAATTAATGAACATGATATTTATTTAATAATCTTCGCTTTTATTTTGGGGTATATAATCTTTATATTAACAACGGGTGTTTTAAATTTCCAAGGATGTAAAATAAAATTAATTACTTGTTTTTTTTTTTAATAATTCTTGACAATATTCGTCTTCTAATAAAAACGGGAAATTTTTAAAAACCTTTATTATTTTTTTTGATTCTTTTAAGAATAATTTTTGTATTTTAAGTATAAAATTACTAAAAAAGGTACTTATTTTATGTTTAATAATCTTTCCATTTTTTTTGTCTTCAATCTTTGATAACTTTGATATAATTACTTTATTATTACTAGTTATAATTTTGAATAATTTATTTATTTTAATTTTACACTCTTTTTTTAATAAAAACTCACGATTTTCAACATATTTTTTATTACTTTTTAATTCTTTTTCATTTTTACTAGAAAGTTTATATGGTATTTTTTGATGTTTTAGTTTTTTTTTACAAGATACTAAATTTTTTTTATATATACTTAAATCTTTTCTCACCTTTTCCGAATTATAATTTTTATTAAATAATACCAATCGAAAGCATTCTATTTTTATTTTTTCAAATAATATATCCATATTTTCGGCATAACATTTTACATTTCTTTGATCAGATTTATTTTTACTGAGAGCATTACTTACTACAATAACTAATTTATCTATTTTTTTTTTATCTTTTTTGAAAAGTTTTTCACATATTTCATTATTAATTTCTAATTTTATAGGTAATTTATCTTTTTGCATTTATAATTATATATTATTTTATTATTTTATTTAATAATAAATTAATAAAACAATAATAAACTAATATTATTATACAGAAAAATAATTATTATATTATATCAAACCTAAAATGTTTAGTTTGTGTATACATTAGTATGTGAAAATTTATAATAAATTTTTCTTTGTTTAAATTCTTTTACACGATTCTATTTATTCGTTTCATTAACTATAGGATTCGGTTCAATTTGTTTTTAGAGTTTAAGATGCCGAAGCATTATATTAATTTAATTTTCATCAAGTGATTTATTTATAATTTGTGATAGATATTTTAATTTTTTAAATCCATTCAAAACATATTTTACTTGATTAACTCAATTATAAATAAATAATGGAGGCTTCTTTTTTTTCATTATTTTATAATAATAAGCTTATATTTTATTCCATACTTATAATTTTTAATAATAGTTAAATATTGATATTATTATATGTGGTTAATCCATTTATCAACTTGTGAATCTAAAATATCTTTAGATATAACCCCTTTTTTCACATATTCTTCGTTGTATGTATCTAATAATTTTTCTTTAAAATTATTAGTAAAAGTATCACATATTTTTTTCTGATTATCGTCAGGTTCTAAAACTTCTAATGCATTTTTAACATTTTCACTTTCATTATTTACCATATCTTGTCTAATTTTAGCAGCTTTATTCATAAGTTCTTGATTTAATAAATTTTTTGGGATGATTTTAATTGAATTATCATAGTCGCACATATTTAAAGTGTCAATTATCCGGGAGAACCTTCCAGTGCTACAAACTTGAGATTTTTTATCACCAACAATACGTTCATTACATTCCGCTAATTCATTTACAAGATTATCTTTTAGATTACCAATATTATTATTATTATTTGGGTCATTTATTCTATTCCATACAAGATTCAGTGCATCTACTTCAGACATTTTCATTGAAGATAATTTTTGGTTCTTGGTTTCAATTGTATCTAACGTTTTTGTAGCATCTTCAACTTTTTCGTTATCATATTTTGAGTCATTTATTAAATTTCTAATATTTTTTAAAGATTCTGGTATATTTATTGTTATATTTGTAGTATTTTTAAGATTTTCTAGTGATTTTTTTACGGTTTTATTAACAACATGGTCGTGGACATTTTGATGGTCGTTTCTAATTATGTTATCATTTATTGGTGGTTCAAATTCATTTATATTTTGAGTTAAATCGTTTTGATTATAATTATGGTTATCATTATTATCTATTATATTAAAATCATTAATAATCTCAAAATTCAAATTATTTATTCTATTATCTAAATCATTTATTCTATTATCTAAATTTCTATTTATTCGTGAATTCAAATGATTATTTTTATGATTCTTATAATTGATTTCATTATTAATACGTTCTTCAATAGTTTTATCAATATTGTCACGTTTATTTTCATATAAATCCTTGAACGAAGTCAATTCAATATTGTTTAATTCATTTTGTGGGGAATTATTATTAGTTCCATTCATACCATAACCCCCATTCATATTATTAGTATTATATAGGTTATTTGAATAAGTATTGTTTGAATAAGTATTGTTTGAATTAAATAGATTATTTATATTTGTAATATCGTTTGTATGAAAATGAATATTTTCATTCGGTTGATAGTCTTGCATTTGATTTAATTTATCTTGTGCCAATACTTTATAATCATCAGAACCATATTTTTTTAATAATTTATAACATTTTATAGCATTATCAATATTTGGTTTAATTTCGTTCATTCCCCATAAATATATGTTTCCCATATCCAATAAACTGTTATAATTGCCTTTTTTAATAGCTAAAGAATAATAGTATAAGGCTTTAGATATATCGGGTTTTATATTTGCACTACCATCATGATATAAATTCGCCAAATAAACTAATGAGTTATTGGAACCATTTTGAGCAGCAATTTTATATAATTCTTCTGATTTAGTTAAAGAACTAGTAATATTATTGTTACCATGTTGAAATTTATAAGCAATTTTAACTATATTATTTATAGGTATTTTATCATAATTTATTTCCGTATTATTGCTATACTTACTTTTTATGATATTATATTTATTTATCATATCATTGTCATATAATTTCCCAGTTTTAATTTTAAAATTTAAACTATCTTTAATTTTAGAAAAATTGAAGATATCATTACTAAAACTATAAAAAAATAAGAATATTGTGAACAACAATATCGAAAAAATTATAAATTCATATTTAATTTTAAATTTCATTTATATTTAATTAGAAAAATAATTAAATCAATAATAACATTAAATATGGATTTAGTTAATTTTTTAAATATCAAAAAATATACTACATAAATATAATAATTGGCTATATTATTCAAAATCATCAAAACTATTCTGTTATGCATAAATGGTTTTTTATGAAAATTTATAATATTTTTTGGAAAACTAGTAATATAAATGGTATAAATGCACCGAAAAAACACCATAATTCTCCCTTACTATAATTGAAAAATTTATAACTTATTAATAAAAATATGTATGTAATGGAAAAAATTAAAGATGCATATTTAAAATCATATAAATAAAAAATATTAATTGCCAATAATATGATATAGAATACACCATTTGAATAGTTTAACCACGGCCATTTTAGATGACCATTTTCAATTTTGGTTATTAAATCACCTTTATTTAAAAAGTTTTTATATGATTTAATAAATAATAATAAATAAATTAAATTTATAATCATAACTGGTAGATTCATATTTTTCATACTTAGTATATTGGGTTTATAATATATATATTTTATAATATAAACAAATAATGGACTACAAATATTAAGAATTGGTCCAAAAGTAGTAGTAACTTTATTTATTCCTAATTTATTATCTATATCAATCCATAATAAAAAGTCCATTAATTGAATCATAGAAATAGAAATTAAAAATATCCCAGAAGTTATATTTTGGTTTATAAATTTAGGATCAGGATATTTAATTAATAATATACACCCAGTTAATCCTAAAATAAATGTAGTTATAGATGCTTCGGCATTAAAACACATTATTATACTATTCCATAATATAAAAAAATAAAAATATTAAATTATATAACTATTCATAACTTAACTACATTACCATCCCAGTCAGTATAATAAATACGGCGAATTCTATAATTTTTTTTATAAATATTCTTATGTATATAGTTCATACAGTTTTTACAAGGTTTTGCCATTTGACATTCGTGGTTATTAATTCTAAATACGAAAATATCTATTTTTTTTATATTGTTACTTTTTTTAAGATTATCTATGGCATATTCTTCTGCATGAATTGTTTTAAGTGGGTTATTGTTAATATTGTAAAGATTTATACCTTTCCCATAAAACACAATACCCATTTTTAGAAAATATCAAACACCCAATCTTTTGATGTCCATTAATATCATTTTTAATTTTAGAACGCTCATAAATTTCATCTTGAAATTGGTCTTTCAAATAATTGTAAGTAATTGACATAATAATGTAAAGGTTCTGTTTAATAAAAACAATAGGGAAAAAAATAATAAAAAATCAATTTTTTTTAAAAAATATTTATTGTTTTTGGAAAACAAACCATCGGTTAAGCCGACTGTATTGTTTTTCAATATCACTCATTTTATATTCTTTATTATATTTACTATGATTATCGAAAGTATCACTTGCCATATCAAAACCTATTTTATTTGCTTCTTCATCGGAAATTAGATTCATTCCATATTCTGAGAATTTTTTAACTAAATGGTCAAAATTAACTAAGTATTCGGTATTGGTTATACCGATAGAACCATAATATATATCAATTGAATAATTATTTTCAGGAACATATTCAATATAGTCGTATTTTTTGGTTATTTTCCAAATAAGTTTTTTATCAACTATTCCAGATATATGTTGGTTTATTTCTACATCTTTTAACATGTTAAAAACCTTAAATCCATCAAATGTAGTACCGATAAAATATCCTCCTTTTGATATATTTTCAGAAATATTTTCAATAAAACTGGTTAAATATTCTTCATTTTGTACAAAATAATGTAATGAAAATTGACTACTTATCACTTGAAATTTAGAAAACATGTTGTAAACATTTCTCACATCTTTATTAATTTTAGTCTTATCTTTAGACCCAAATAATGACCCCAATAATTCTTCATTTTCCGAATTTTTACCTGCTTCACCATTTTTAATATTTTTAGTACAATCGGCATATACAAAAATAGTTTTAGGTTGTTTATTTTTATGCTTTCTTACCAGATTATGATATCTCATACAAGCCCCATCATTTGGGTCTTCTAATGCAATTTTATTACTATCAAGAGCCAATATTTTTGTATAATTACCATATCTCCACCGATTTAGATCGCCTCCTTTACCACAACCTAGTTCTAATAGATTAATTTCATCAGTTTCTTCGTGAAATAAGTTTGGTACATTTACAATTAAATTATTTTTAATAATAAGATTATGAAAATTCCTCATATTTTTTGTATATTTATCATATTCAATATTTGATTTACTTCCAGTCCAATATAATTCATCACTTTCACTTATGTCAGGAATATCGTTTCCAGAAGATATCATTTCTTTTGAAATTGGGTTATTAATACTTGCCCAATTACTGTTTGCGACTTTAAAATCATTTGGACGGACCTTATCAAATCTGGTTCTGATAGGTTTCCAGTTATTTTTATGAATATCGTAAACAAACTCAACTATATTGCCATGAATAATTTCACTTTTATCATTTTCACAATATGCTTTATCCCCGTCATAAATATATATTTTTGTTTTAAAAGTATTATCACCAGTAATATTAGTTGGTTTAAATTCAGTAAAAATATATGATTTATTGTCAACTTTAATAGAGGAATATAATGACTTACAAATATTAAATGAAAGTTTATCTTTCAGACTCATACCTACTTTCAATATACCGGTTTTATACCGAACTGTATTGGTTTCATTGTATTCAAAACTAATTTTATCAATTTTCTTCCCTTTTTCATTTATTTCATTCTCAAATTCTACTAAGAAATCTATTGAATTATCTTCAGGAGGTTTCCATTTAAAAACACGATTCCATGTCACCCCACTATTTTTATTTTTATATTCAGAATAATTAATTTCTCCTTCTTTATTTTCACATACGGCATAATTTATAGGTGTATAAATTAAACCATCAATATAATAATTATGTCCATGCTCACCTTCAAACTTTTTAAGTATAAATTCAGATTTCTTGAATATTGATTGAGATTCATCCATGCAAAATTCAAATTCCTTTAAAAATATATTAATTCCATTATTTGATATATCGTTCTTAATATCAATAATATTATTAAAAATATTTTTTAATATATTATATCTCGCATTATCTAAACTTTCATCTCCTGTATATAACACTTTATTACGAATATCGTGACCATTATAGAAGTAAATATCGAATACACCAAATAAACTGCGGGACAATAAGTTATTATTTTTATCATATTTTATATGTTCCCCGTCCATAATACACTTAGTTAAATTACTAGATAAACCTGTATATCGTATTTCCATTTTCTGATTAATTAGAAAGATTTTACCGCTATTATCTATATATAATAAATTTCTTTCCCCATCAGCCTTATCTGTTACACTATATTGATGGTTTATTGATATGATATTCGTATCTTGTTTAAAGTTCCTTATATTATCCATTTCTAAAGTAATTGGTTGAGGACCAATAAAATATTTCCTATCAAATCTAAATTTTTTATCAGTAGTATTTATATCTGGGAAGGTTAATGCAATATATGACTTTACAATATCTTTTTCTTTGGTTTTCGATATAATACAATCCGTATCTTGAAGTGCTTGTAAAACTATATTACAGTTATATAATAATGACTTTAAAATATCATCATTAGTAATTTCATCAGATTCATTATTTCCTATAAATTCAAGTTCAATTTCGTATTCTTTTTTATTTTTAAAAATATTTGATTTTATTAAATTACTAGTAGGTATCATTTTGCTATCAATATTTTTATTAGATGATTTTACAATAGTGAGATCAAATCGAAATAAATTATCTTTCGTAATGAAACTAAATCTTTTTTTTAATCTATATGTTTTTAGAGATTTTTTGGAATTAGCAAGAAACTCGATATGTTTATCATTTGTTTTTTCTATATCTGATTCATTTTTAATATTTATTTTGAAATCGTAATCATTTATAAATATGGCTTCCATCTTTTTTTTTTCACTGCGAATGAATTTATTTTTTCTAATCATTTTATATTCTATACCGCGTAAGTCGTTAGTCTTACAATATAATTTAATATTTGTCAATCCAACTATTGTTGTCCTTAAGTCATATAATTTATCAGATAATCGTATATCTAATTCTTCTGGCCTAGATATAAATTGTAAATTTGAAGACAATGTTTTAAAAACTCGATCAAAGTCGTTTTTACTAATTCTATTATTTTTAAATAATAATTCTAGTTCTACATTTTCATCAAGTAGTGCAATTTGTAAATAATTTTTGACTTTTTCTGCTTCTTCAGAAGTAATATTCATTATTAAAAGACTTATATAAATAATAGATATATTTTTTTAAATATTTTAATTCAAATTTAATTATATTATATAATTAAAATTAATTTATCATATAAATCTTTTTTCTTTAATTTTTTATGATTATCGTTATGTATTGGTATATTATGTGAAGTACATAAGATTTGTAATTCTTCTAATTTATAATATCTAATATTTTTTAATATTTTTTTATTATTATTTTTTTTATCGGTAATATTTGTATCGGTAATATCATGAGGAGATATCAATTGTATTGTTTTGTTTTTTTCCATTAAAGATTTATTATTTTCTTCAATAATATCATTTACATTATTATTATCTAAACATAAACCATTGTCACTTTTGGTATCACTTGTTGTATGTTTGCACTGTGAGTTATCACAAACTGTATGGTTATACCCCGGGTCATCGCCATTTGTATTTGAATCATCGCCATTTGTATTTGAATCATCGCCATTTGTATTTGAATCATCGCCATTTGTATTTGAATCATCGCCATTTGTATTTGAATCATCGCCATTT
>Ga0115006_10000088_pt1 | contig 42827 bp, 32 predicted proteins | sample ArcOceMetagenome_3_FD_88943 | JGI IMG/M metagenome (GOLD analysis project Ga0115006, IMG submission 88943) | Marine eukaryotic phytoplankton communities from Arctic Ocean - Arctic Ocean- Svalbard ARC20M Metagenome | ecosystem: Environmental > Aquatic > Marine > Oceanic | place: Arctic Ocean...
ACTAGTCACAGACTGCTCCTGTTTTTTTTCAAAAATTTTTGGAGTCGGGTTTAAGGAACAATTATCCAAATTATTTACGAAGTTCTTAGTCAAAATTCGTGCGTAATCTAACTTCATACAGCCTTTTTTCTGGGAGTTTATTTTTTTATTTTGATTTAAATTTAAAACCAATTGGTTTTTTTTTGATAAAAATTTAAGGATAAAATTTGAAACATTGTTTTTCTGTAGCTCCAAAAAAAAAAAAATCAATTCTCTTATTTTTTCAAAATTTATTTTTAAATTTTTAAATTTTATTTTCAAGAGAATAATATACCTGTTGTCAAGAAAACAAAGAATAATGACATCTCGTACAAATAGATAATGTTTTGAGTTCGAACCAAAAAATATTATGTTATTGGAAAAAATGATATTAAATAGAAATGGGTAATAAAAAAAATTAGGTATTTTTTCAAAATCAAAACTCAGGTAAATCAATTTTAATTTCTTTAGATAAAAATGAATAGAATTTTCTGTTGCAATTTGAAACGACATTTTTAAATCATTAACTGATTTCTTTTTGTTATCAACCTCTAGTAAAAAAAATTCAGAAATCTCATTTATATACGATCTTTTGATTTTTAAGGTTTGAAGTCTTTTCAATAAACTATTTGGAAATAAGTTTTTGAAAAATATGCTACTCGAATTTTTGAATTGAAAATTAAAATTTTGTTGAGAATACATTCTGGAATCTATATACTTTTTTTTTTAAAATTTAAAAAATTAATAAATTGAAATTTTCCTTTTATTTTCTACATTAAAGTATTTCTTTTTTAAATCGCTTTTCTTCGTGAAAAACCATGATTAAAAATAATCAATTTTAATAAATCTAATGGAAAAACGATAAAAATTTAAAAAATATATTAGAAAAATGCTTAAAAAAAATGCTTAAAAAAATGAAACAAAGCTAATGTTAACTTTAACTTGATCTAGTTTTCTCTACCTATCTTAATGTAATTATTGTTCTTTTTTAAACAAACTTTTTAAATAAATTAATAATATTTGATTATAATTTCGAAATATTTCACCGTCATCCGAGTAATCATTGTTATCAAATCGAGACCAATAAATTAATTTTCTTGCGGATCTTTCTGATGGATTTCTAAATGTAATCATTCTGGATCTTTTTTTAATGTCTTTCGCAACTTCATTCCATTTTAAATCGCTTTCTAAAAGGTTTGAATTTCCAAATATCCAAAATCCGTTTCTAGCTCTGGTGAATCCAACATTAATACGTCTACCATCAGTAAGAAATCCGACCCCTTTTTCGTTTCTTGCTCTTACACATGAAAAACAAATAATATTTTTTTCTCTTCCTTGAAATCCATCGATTGTATTAATTTGTAATTCATCATATCTATCTTTAATTATTTTGTAGTTTTTTAATTCATCAATTTGCCCGTTATAACCCCCTATAACCCCGATTGAACCGATGTCTGAAATAGGGTATAAACACATTAAAGATCTTAGAATAAATGAAAGAACTTTTAATTCATCTAGATTGCACCAAGAAGAAGACTTCCCGAGATGAGATTGTTCTTGACCTTCGCATACATTAAAAAAAACTAGAGGCCCGAAACCTCGGAGCATTTGAAATTTTTTAAATTTACAAATTTTCACCGGATCTTTAAGACTGTTTTGATAAAATTTTCGGGCCGGAAAACTCGAAATTTGAGGGTGCATTCTATATTGGTTTTCTAAAAATCTTATTTTGAAATTACCAATTTGAAATCTTTTAAATAGACTCCTGTTGTACTCGAAATTAGTAGAAAATTTAGAAAAAACCGTCGCAGGCAACTGCTGAATATCCCCGATCAAAATAAATTTTTTACATAATTTTTTTATCGGAATTAGAGTTGATAATTCAATTGCTTGCCCAGCCTCATCAAGAATTATTGTTTCTGTTCTTTTTCGAATTTTCATTATTGCATATCCAGTGCAAGCCAAAGTTGTAAAAATAAGGGGGCTGTTCTTAAGAATTTTGCGTCGAATTTTTTTGAAAATTTTGTTAAAGGGACTAAGTCTAATTTTCTGATCTAAATCCGAAGAAATTGTTATTGTATAATTTTCTAGAGATATATGATCCAAGATAGAATGGTAATTTGGTCCTAAACGAACCATTTTAATGGGTAATTTTGGATGAAATCTCGAAATAAACATAAATCCTTGGAGAGCTCTTAATGCATTCTCATCAATTGCGGCATTTGAAGGTGCACATACAATAATGGTTCGGGGAAAATTCTCGAAAAAAATAACCCCTCTATTCAAATTTTTTTGAATTATTTTAATTACCGATATTATCCCTAAAATTGTTCTCGTTTTTCCTGTACCCGGAGGACCTTGGATCAATGTAATATCATTGGATAAGAAGGCAATTATCGCGTTAGTTTGACTTTTATTAAAATGATTAAGGAGATGAATTTTATCTAAACTGTATATTTTATTTTTATTTCTTTTACCAAAGCTCGGTTTTCCTGATAAAATAATTTTAATTAAAACAGAGTTTATGTGATCCAAAGAATTTAATACATCAAATTCTTTTGTCATCCCTACAAAACTAGAAGTTTGACCAAACAACATAAATTGAATTTCTTGTTTTTTTTCGTTAAAATTTTTCCAATTTAGATAATTAATTTCAAGAAGAACTGTCCGGTCTTTATTCGGTGCTCTTCTTATAATTCCAAAACATTTTCTACTTTTAGTATTTTTTTCTAAAATTTTTTCTGTAATAATAAGTACAAGTCTTTCCCTACTTAGATCAATTACTGTTCCTTTGGTGAGAAAAACATTTAATAAAAATTTTTTATTTCTAATTGTTCGCTCTATTATAAGTCCAGTTAATATTTTTTCTTTATTGAGATTTGTTTCGATAATTCTATCAAATTGGCCTCTTAATTCTTCGAAAAATAGAGTTTCAAAAAGAGTTTTATATAATTCTATCGAGGTAAAATAATTATCTACTATTTTTAAATTATATTTAATTTTCTTAGTTTGTTTAAAAACTGTTCTCCAACCTATCGCTTCAAATAAAATTTCTTCCATTGATTATTCAATAAAAAAAAAATTTTACTTTTGGGAAATATCTTGATAAGACCCTAAAAATATTTTTATTTAAACATTATGTTTTGAGGTTGATTAATTAAATTAATTATAATTATTAATTAAGAGCTTAAAGAGTCTAAATAAAACAAAAAACTAATATTTAAATATCCATAAAAATTAAATAAACTTAAGTTTTGGGTGGCGTAATTCGTCGACAATTATTTTAGAATTTTCTTTTTCTTCCTCATAGAGACTTTTTTGAGCAAGATAAGCTACTTGATATTTAGATTTAGAACTCAAACCATGTGTGCCTATTCCTTGTCTTAAGATATTCGCTTCATCTCCCTCTCTTTGATGAAATTGAATCGCCCTTCTCATTTGGGGATCAAGAATTAATAGTTTTATTTCTCCAGAAATCCACTTTTCGGCACCTAGAATCAACCTTGAATGCCCTTGATGTTGAAGATATAATGGTACAATAAAAGTTGGAAATGAGATTTTTTTTACATCTTCGTTTCTCTTGCAGCGGCAAGCAAAATATTCCCATATCACTTGGATCATTGTATTTAGATCGCATAAACCACTCGTGAAATCAAAGTCAGCTACACATGCTCTAATTTTGCAAGATCTTAACATGGCCACAACTTCAGTCGCACCTATCCATTTTGTCGTATTGTAAAGCGAATATTCTAATTGCATTCCCCCAATTCTATCATAACCTTTTTTCCATGCATTTTCTATTATTTTTTGTAAATCCTTTAATGTAGGAATTGTAATAATTCCTCTGGAAAATAACTGGTCTCTTACTACTGAATCGTGATTAAGATAAGCTGATAACATAGATTGCATATTTCTATATCCACAATCCCAATTCATTGTCTGGGCATGAAAATCTAGAGGTGAACATACGTACATACGAATTACGTCTCTTGGCCAGGAATCTTGATAAGCTTTCAGTACAGCATTCCCAATTTTTGGGATAACCATGGCATTATAAACTGTCATTTTTTTTTAATTAAAATAAGACAGACTGTATATTCTTTAATAAAATAAAAAAATACATTCTTTTCTCGAAAATTATCTTTTGTCTTTTACTAAAGATAATATGAGATTGGCTAGTATTTGGTTAATATTTTTTGGAAAAATAGACCCGAATATAAATAAGATAATATCACTAAAATTTTTAAAATAATTACCATAAAATTAATTTGTTATATAAAATGTTATTTTTTCAAAACGGTCTTTTAGTAGAATTTTTTCATTTTTAAATAATAAAGAAAAGAATAACAACAACTTGATAATTAAATTCTTAAATTTATAAAATTTAATAGAAAATAATATGAACGAAAATAATTCCTTAACTGAAAATTTAGAATCATGTTTTTGGTACAGAAATTTACCAATTCAAACGTTAACTACAGTCTCTCTTTCTCTTTCTCAGAACCATTTTATTAATATTTCCAATAAAAATAATAATAAAATCTTAAAAAAGCTAAATGAAAATAGAATTATGGAAGAAAAAAAGAACTTTTTATTAAATAATCGAGTATTTTATATCTTATCCACGATTGAAAGTTTACTTTCTAATACCAATTTTAAAGATTTCATGGATTTTAAAGATACCAAGGAAAAATCTAGGAAAAAAATAAATACCAACCTCTTGAAAAATTTTTATCCTAAAATTATAGAAAGCTTTCTTTATCGAAAAATAATTTCGCGAGATTTTTTAAGTTTAGAAAAAAAGAAGGTAGAATTAATTGAAATATCCTGTGAAATAAAAAAAAACTTTCTAATTTTAGATTTATTAGGATTAATTGATTTCAATGAAACTATAAACGATTTTAATTATGATGGGAATAATATTGGAACTGAATTTGGTAGTTTAATATTACATTTATTTCGAAAAATGAAAAATTTCAAATCTTTTTCTCTCATAGAAAATGATAAAGAAATTGTATTTAAAATAGATCGTATTTTTCAAGATAAAACAATTAAAAAAACCAATTTAAACAAATTTTTCGCTTATTTTCTTGATGATAATTTGTATTTTTTAAAACATTGGTATAATCCGACAAAAATAGACTCACGTTTCTTTTTTAAATGGATTGTAAATTTTTTTCAATTCAAGATCGGTATAAATATGATATTAAATACTGCCTCATTTTTGCCTTTGAATGAAAAAATCCATTCTTATACAGATGAAAAGTGTCTGATTTTTGATTCGAATTTTTTGCTCCTAAATAGGCTAAAAAAGATGGGAAAAAATTTAAAAAATTTTCACATATACCTTAATTTTTCGAATTTTGTTTCTTACGGGGAAACTATATCATCAGTATGGGAAATCACCGAAAATGATCGCGAAAATTTTTTAAAAAAAGAAAATATTGAAGAAATAAAAACTAATTTTCATTCTAATTTTAAAATTTCATTTTTTAGAATATTTGGGTTTGTTTATTTTCAAAAAATTTTAAAAGGAATAATAATTCTTAGAAAATATTTAGAATATTTTAAAAGTGGTTCCAGTTCTATAGGTTTTGAGCACAAGATTTTATTTGCCATCGGGTTATTATCACATAAAAATTATTCTGAAAAAATTTCAAATTTTATCATAAAAAAAATAAAAAAAAAAGATTTTAAAAAAGTTTTATCTTCGGGAAATCACATGATTTTTAAGAATTTAGTCAATTTATGTTTAGCTGTCACTTTCTCTTCTCCACACTTTATGAGAAAACGAGATAATGTCAGGCTAAAAATTGTAGAAGAATATTATATCAAATGGGTTCTATATAAATTTCAAAAAAAAAAAATAATCCATCAAATTCTTTTTCCCAAAAACCTAACAAAAAAGAAAGCCAAAGAATTTAACAATAAATTATTAGTTATATTTTTGATATCGCTTTGTATTGTTCAGAATAGATGTATGACTACCCTTTTTTATAAATTTCTAACTCAGACTATTCATTTAATCAAGTTAATGGGGAACATTTCAATTTTAAACCGTGAACAAGATCTTCTAATAAAATTTATCCCCTTAATCTTCGGAATTCAAATGCTCGAGAAAAAAGGGGATATCAATTTATTTAATAAAAACTTAATCTGGGATACTGAAACAGAAATAACCACTTTTCCATTTACCTCTCACGATAACATTATAAAAAAAAATTTTAATTCGGATAGAATCACATTGCAATTATGCAGAAACAAATTTCTTCAACAAATTTGCGCAAGAATGATACAATATTGTGCTTTTATGGGGACTGCGAAAAAAGAACTTGTTAAAATGACTATCAAAGATATAAAGCTTTTCGAATCTATAAGAGTCAAAAAATCAGAAAGAATGTTTATAATTCAAGAAAAATATAAAAAAAGTTCAGTTTCCCCTATTTTTTTCTCAATTTATGATTTAAATGTTTTCAATGAGTTGGATAGATCGTTTATTTATTTTAAAACTAGTATCGAAATTAGCATATTAGGTTTATCTCTATTAACGTTTGGAAATGATTTTGTATCCAAGCTTATTTATCGAATTCAATCTTTTTTTCTCTCGAATGATTATATTCAATATAGTTCTTGCGCTTTAGTATCAATTTCCTTTTTATTTGCTTCTAATAAAGAATGTACTGCGACCGATTTTATAGTTAAATTATTGGGAAGCACCGATTTCATAACAATTAAAAATTCTGTGTTTACTATAGGACTTATTGGCTCCGGAACAAATAGTACAAAAATAAAAAATGCATTAAAATGTCTTGCAAAGTTTTATAAATCAAAATTAGAAAGTGCTCATTTGAGAAAAAGATCCATAAAGAGTGAAGATGACTTTCAGTTTTTTAGGAAAATAAAATCTATCTTTTTCTTGATCCGTTTATCACAAGGAATGGTCAATTCTTTCTATAAAAATTTGTCTCAAGTGAATCCTTTGACAGGAAAATTAAATAAAAGTACAACAGGATATTTTCTGATCACTCTTTTTAGTTTTATGGTTTCTAATTTCATAGGAGAAGAATCGATTTTTCCTTGTTTTTTTTTACTTAACTCTTCTTTTAATTCAAAGTTGATTTGTACATTTGATGAAAATTTCCTAATTCGGTCCTTACGGATTACAAATCATAGAAATCGAAGTATAACTTCAACACACCTATTAACTCCTTGTTACATATCATATTAAATATATTGAAGTTTAAATATTAATAACTTAATCCTTTATATTATTTTATTTTTTATATTTTTAAAATTAATTTTTTTAAACTTAACAATGTTTACTTTTATAGGGCTTCTAAATATCAAGTCTTTTAGAACTAAAAGTTCAAATAAAAAAAATAAAATTTCAATGAAAAATTTTAAAGAAAATACTATCAAAAAATATGATGTTATTGTTGTTGGAGGAGGACATTCTGGGTTTGAGGCTGCTATGGCAAGTTGTAAAAGAGGATCGTCCACTTTGTTAATAACATTAAATTTGGATAAAATTGGTTGGCAGCCATGTAACCCATCAATAGGTGGTCCAGCTAAATCTACTCTGGTTCATGAGGTTGATGCTTTAGGAGGTGGAATGGCTAAAGTTGCAGATCGTTGTTATTTACATAAAAGGTTATTGAATTGTTCTAAAGGTCCTGCAGTTTGGTCCCTTCGTGCCCAAACAGATAAAAAAGAATATTCGGAAGAGATTAAAAGAATCTTGGACAATGTTGATTTATTAGATATTCAAGAAGGGATGGTGAGTGATCTTTTTCTGGACAAAGTTGGAAGTATAAAAGGAATAGGAACTTACTTTGGGGGATATTTTGATTGTAAAGCAGTTGTCCTCACAACTGGAACATTTTTGGGTGGAACTATCTGGGTAGGCTCTAAAAAAATATCTGCTGGAAGAGCAGGAGAAATGCCTAGCTTCGGGTTAACTCAGTTTTTAAAATCAAAAGGCATTTTAATGGGCAGATTGAAGACCGGTACACCTCCTAGAATTGATTCTAGATCAATAAATCTTAAGAAAATTCAAAAACAAGAAAGTGATTCCAATGAAAAATGGTTTAGTTTCGATAAATCAGAATGGAATTCTCGAGAAACACTGAATTGTTATCTAACGCATACAAGTTCGAAGACTCTTTCTTTGATCCGAAACAATCTTCACCTTTCACCAAAGTACGGGGGGTTTATGCGAAGCACCGGGCCAAGATACTGCCCTTCTATTGAAGATAAAATTACTCGATTTTCAGATAAGATAAATCATCAAATATTTCTTGAACCAGAAGCTCGAAGTATTAATGAAATTTACGTCCAAGGAATGTCAACTGGTTTACCTGAACAATTACAATCAAAATTGCTAAAAACGATTCCCGGCTTAGAAGAGGCTATAATGGTCAGACCCGCATATTCGGTTGATTATGATTATCTTCCTGCTCTACAGTTAGACAAGAATTTAATGTCAGAGATAAATGGACTGTTTTTTGCTGGACAAGTTTGTGGAACAACGGGCTATGAAGAAGCATCGGCTCAGGGGATTTTGTCAGGTATAAATGCTTCTCTCTATTCAGAAGGCAAGTCTATGATAGTCTTGAGCAGAGAAGGGTCCTTTTTGGGGACCATGGTTGACGATTTATGCACCAAACAATTGAGAGAACCATATAGAGTATTAACATCTCGATCAGAATATCGACTTCTCCTAAGGTCAGATAATGCAGATTTCAGGTTAACACCAATTGCAAGAAAATATGGTTTAATATCAGACAGAGAATGGGAAATTTTTAAAAAAAAAATTAAGCAAATAGAATTTGAAAATTTTCGCTTGGATAAAACCGTACTGAAAACTAATTCTTTGATTCAAAATTTAATTCAAGAGGAAACTAATCAGGTTTTAAAAAAACAAACGAATTTGTCACAGCTAATTTCAAGACCTCATCTAAAATATGAAGATATTTCGCGTCTGGGTTTGGGTAGCTCCCAAATAAATTTTCAAGAGATTCAATTTATCGAAATCGAACTAAAATATAAAAATTACATACAGCGACAAGAAAATATAGTGTCAAACATTGAAAAAATGATGGGTATGCGCGTAGAAAAAAATATTAATTTCATGAAAATTAACCAATTATCCAAAGAAGGGCGTGAGAAATTGACAAGAAAAAGACCTAAATATTTAAGGGAAATCTTTTCAATGGGAGGAGTAAGTACATCAGATATTCAAACTTTAATATTGTTAATTGGAAGATAAAAAAACAATAAATATTTTATTACTCAAGATAAGGTAAAAATGAAATTCCAATATAACTTCTTAGAACATATGGGACCGAAATCCCTTTGTTTTTTTGATAATTTTCGCAAATGCAACAAATCAATCTTCCAGTTGCACAAAGCGTTGAATTTAACATTGAAACAGGAACATTGTTTTTCATTTTAGAATCTAACTTGAATTCTACCAAGAGTTTTTTGGATTGATGGGTTGTGCAATTAGAACAAGACACGAGCTCTCGAAAACTGTTATTGGAGGGAAAAAATCCTAAAATATCAATTTTTTTAGAAGCAGTTTGATTTATCGAACCGCTTGGAATATTTATTAAACGAAATGGAATGTTAAAAGTTTTATAAAAACTTCTTGAATTTTCGAGCATCTCTTCGTATAATTTCCAGGAATTTCTATTCGACTTACCTATGATAAACTGTTCGACTTTTTCAAACTGATGGACTCTGAAAATTCCTGTCGTGTCTTTCCCGTGACTACCTCCTTCTTTTCTAAAACATGTACTAAACCCTGAATATCTTAACGGTAATTTTGAAAAAGGAATTCTTTCTGAGTTATGAAAAGCAGATATTGGTTGTTCAGATGTTGCAATTAAATATTTATTGTTGTTATTTCCTACTTCATATAACTGTTCTGAAAAATCGTTAAGTTGAGTACATTTCTTTAGTAAATTATTTTTCATAAAATATGGTGTTTGTAAATTAATGTATCTTTTTTTTGACAAAAAATCAAGACCGTACCGTATTATTGCAAAATTAAGCAAAGTGCCGATGTTTTTTAAAAAATAGCTTCTAGTTCCAGCAACAACGATTCCTCTTTTATAGTCTACTGCTCCGATTTTCTTTAAAAGATCTACATGATTCATATTTGGTTTATTTATTTTATTGAAATCATATGAGTTCTCAACCCTTAAATTCAATTCTGTTTCTGTAAAAACACATGTATTATGAATCAGATTCCCTAATTTAGTTAGGGTGAAATTTCGGAATTTTTCAAGGTTTTCGAGTTTTTTGATTATTTTTAAAGATCTAATTTTTAAATTATAAAATAAAACAGATAAACTTTTTGGTTTCTTTTTTTTTAAAACGGAGTATAATTTCGTTAAAACATTAATTTTCCATTTTAATTTATTCTGGTTATGCTTAAGAGTTTTAATGAAAAAAGTGATTATTAAAAGCTGATCAATGAGAGATTTATCTCCAAATCTTCGTTTTTCTGATCCCCGGTAAATATCAGGAAATCCCGACTTTCCCAAATTAAGCAATTTAAAAAGGGGCATGTTTTATACAATCACAGCCCAAATTTTCAATAAAACGCAATGGTAAGTATTGTCATAGAAATTAGTTTTAAAATTGAACAAATTTTTTCTAAACCCATTTTTAAAGCCAACTGATTTAAAAAGTAGCCGTAAAAAAAGAGGAAATGTTTCTTGTGGTCACGGTAGAGTAGGTAAACATCGTAAACATCCAGGTGGAAGAGGTAATGCCGGTGGTCAACATCATCATCGAATTTTATTCGATAAATACCACCCTAATCATTTTAAAAAAACAGGAATGCGACGATTTCATGATACAAAACAAAAAAACTTTTGCCCTTCAATAAACTTAGATGGAATTTCAAATTATATAGAAAAATCAAATTTAGCTCAATCAGATACCATTGATATTACTAGATGGGGATTTTTTAAATTGCTAGGAAAAGGAAAAATTCCGTCAAAACCTCTTATAATTAAAGCTAAAATTTTTTCAAAAAAAGCTCAGACTAAAATAATTAAATCAGGTGGGATATGCGTCTTAATACCATGATAATTAAGGTATATCACCACAGGTTTTTAAATTGATTGTTATGTATTTAAATTTTTAAAATAAAATTTTTTAAATGAAAAAAACACAATACAATATGGGAAATAAGAGTGTATCTTTATACCCTTCTTTTATTACTAATTGCAATATTCAAAATAATTTAAACCAAATGAAAACTAAAAAGATTAAAAGTACTGTAACCATGATGGCCAAAAAAGTTGTTTTTGGCGAAGATAGTCGAAAAGCACTTGTCGCTGGTATAAATGCTGTTGCTGATGCAGTTAAAATAACCTTAGGTCCAAAGGGGCGAAATGTAGTTTTAGAAAGATCGCTAGGTTGTCCTCAAGTAATCAATGATGGTGTTACAATTGCTAGAGATATTGAGTTAGAAAATGTATTGGAAAATACAGGAGCAAGACTTTTACAAGAAGTCGCATCTAAAACCGATTTGAAAGCTGGTGATGGAACAACTACTTCAACTGTTTTAACCCAATCCATAGTTAATCAAGGAATAAAAGCTGTTGCATCAGGTGTTAATCCTTTAGCTTTGAAACGAGGTATTGAAAAAACCGCAAGAATTCTCATAAAAGAAGTACAAAAGAATGCTCGCCCTTGCAATGGAATTGAAGATATAAGAAATATCGCTACTATTGCAGCTGGTGGAAATGAAGAAATTGGGAGAATTATATCAACCGCTTTTGAAAAAGTTGGGAAAAATGGTAGTACAACAGTTGAAGAATCTCAATCCCTCCAAGATGAAGTAGATTTTACCGAAGGAATGGAATTAGATAGAGGTTATATCTCCCCGTATTTTGTTAAAGATATGGAAAGACAAATTGTTGAACAAATAAATTGTAGAATACTTGTTACTGACAAAAAAATTACTACGGTACAAGAATTGGTTCCTTTATTAGAAATGGTTGTTAAATCCAAAGAACCTCTTTTAATCATTGCGGAAGATGTAACAGGTGAAGCTTTGTCAACGTTAGTTGTTAATAAAATGCGTGGCGTATTGGATGTTTGTGCCATTAGAGCTCCAGGTTTCGGTGAAAGAAGAAAAGCTTACTTAGAAGATATTGCAATCCTCACTGGTGCTACATACATGGCAGAAGAAGTCGGTTTAACGTTAGAAAACATTACAATTGATAAGCTTGGAAAAGCTAGTAGAGCAGTAATAGCAAAAGAAGCTTGTACAATAATTTCAGAATCAGCAAATCAGGATGCAGTAAATAAAAGAATTGAAACTATTAGAAAACAAATTGAAAACACTGATTCGGAATTTGACAAAGAAAAAGGGGAAGAACGAATCGCAAGATTAGGAGGAGGAATCGCAAGAATTAAAGTAGGAGCAGCTACTGAAACCGAATTGAAAGATAAAAAACTCAGATATGAAGACGCAATAAACTCTACTAAGGCTGCTATTGAGATGGGAATTACTCCGGGAGGAGGAGCTACCTTGTTAGATTTAATAAGATTAATTCCTCAAATTCAAGATTCTTTCGATGATGAAGAAGAAAAACTCGGTGCAGCAATAATTGGTAAAGCTTGTGAGGCTCCCATTTTACAAATAGCTAAAAATTGCGGGAAAGAAGGAGAAGTTGTTCTAGATAAATGTAAAAACATGGAATTTGGATCTGGATATAACGCCGCAACAGATAGCTACGAAGATTTATTTGAAAATGGTGTTGTTGATCCTGCTAAAGTAACATGTTGGGCATTAGAAAATTCTTGCTCTATTGCTTCCATGGTTTTGACAACCGAAGCATTAATAGTTGAGATGCCAGAAAAAGTTAAAAATCAATCTAGAGATGGGATGGGAGATTTACCCGGTGAAGAATATTATTAATAATACAATAGAAAAATCTAATTTACTGGGAAAGGAGGAAATTGTTTTAAAAACAGTATAGAAAAATTTTTCCTTGCAATTTCTTACCACCAAGAAATTTAACCCAAAAGTATTCGATAAAAAAAAATCCAACAACTAAATTTTTTTATTAATTTTAAATTCTTTTTTTAAATAAAAAAATGATGATTAAATTGAATTTGAAAAATAATATAAACAAACGTGATAGTTCTCATAGTTACTCTGATTAAAAAAAAATTAAACCATTTTTCCAAGGTTCGATTTTTTCTACATCGCATCCAAGTATGTAAAAATTAATGCCATTTTCGCCTTTTTGAAAGCTAAGGTCTTTTAAAATTCTTTCGGAAAAATTACCTTCTAGAATATAAAATAAATCAAACCCAATTTCCTTACAAATAGTGATAACTTCTTTTAGAAAATTTTTTGATTCTTTTGAAATAACACTATAATAAAAATAAGAATCGTAAAAATAAAAAGATTTGTTGTTTTTAACAGTTTTGCATGGTAAAGAATAAAAACTCATTATAAATTTAGCATCAGATGAGTTTTCTTCTCTTTTTATAAAGGTATACTTGAACCCTTTAATGAATCGGAACCAATATAAACCATCTTCAAAACTAAAATGTTTGTATATTGTTTTTCCTCTTGAAATTATTCGAATTCCGTCTGATTTAACAATACTAGAGATATTTTTTTTGTCTGAACATTTAAGATGATAAAATTTGTTATTGAATTCGGTATTCTCAAAAAAAAAATCTTTATTCTTAATTTTTCTGGAATTGTTTTTATATGAAGAACCAAGAAAGAAGTAGAAATAATTTGTAGTCAACAAAGGTTTTAAAAAAGGGAGGCCTGTAGTATATACTGCAGATACAACTCCAAGACAATTCAACCGTCTGGATATTTCTTTAATAAGAACTTGGACGAAAAATTTTTTTCTAAGCTTTTTTTCCAAACAAAGAAAATTTATTTCGGAACAAAATAAAATTTTTGGGATAGTGACTATCTTTCGAAAATTTGATGAGATAAAACCGATAATCTTTTTTGTTCGTTTGAACCTAATACCAAGATTAAAATGTGATCCCCACTTTGGACCCGAGATAGCAAATTTAATGCACTCGTGATTATAATTAAATCGTAGATAAGAATAACAATCTTCAACATAATTGTTATTCAATAAATTATATAATTCATGAATTACAATAGGATTATTTCCATCAATATCATTCCATGATAAATCAAAAGGTAATGGACGTGAAAATTTTTCAATAATAAAATTTCTGAAAAGTTTTTCGCTTTTTCTATCTGAAAAGGTTTTATTTAATTTTGCAAGTAGAAACTTTTTATATTTTATCATAAGAGAAAAAATAAAAGAATGAGGCTTCTTTAATTATTTCATGATAAAGTTTAGAAATCTAGGGGTTTGTTCGCAATTATGTAAAATATGTGATACAATTGGATTCAAAAAAGCCACTCGAATCCAAGCTTTAACAATTCCTTATGCACTCAAAGGATATGATATAATAGGCTATGCTCAAACAGGATCTGGGAAAACATTAGCTTTTCTTATCCCAATAATTCAAAATATTTTGATTAATAAACAAATTTTTTCTGCTCTAATTATCCTTCCTTCAAGAGAATTGGCTTTTCAGATAGCTGCTCAAGGAGAATTATTGGGTGGCCTATTTGGAATAAAATTTGCAATTTTAACCGGAGGAATTGACTATTCAATCCAAGCGACTATATTAAAAGGAAAACCTAATTTAATCGTTTCAACACCTGGTCGTTTGGTTGAACATCTTGGTTCATCTTTTTGCTTCCCATTAGTAAATCAATTTTGTTTTGTAATCGATGAGGCTGATAAAATTTTACAAATTGATTTTGATAAGGAATTCAATCTTATTCTCTCTAAACTACCTAAAAATAGAAAAACTTTTTTATACTCGGCAACTAAAACCATAAAACTAAGTCAACCTAAGATCATTTGGTTAAAAAATCCAATTAGGATCACTGTAAATCCAAATTGTAAACTCGTAAAAAATTTATCCCAAAATTACTGTTTCATGCCTCATATTTATAAAGAAGCTTATCTTGTATACCTTTGTAATGAATTTTATGAAAACTCAATAATTACTTTCGTAGAAACCCAGCGATGTGCTGAAAAATTAGCTCTTTTATTGAAGTTCTTAGGTTTTAAAGCTTCTTGTATACACGGGGGAATCAGTCAACTTAGAAGGTTAAAAATTTTAGAAACTTTTAAAAACGAAAAAAATCGTATTTTGATTGCTACGGATCTAGCTTCGAGAGGGATAGATATTCCTAACACTGATCTTGTTGTTAATTTTGATATTCCTTTGTATGCCAAAGTTTACATTCACAGGGTCGGAAGAACTGCTAGAGCAGGAAGGTCTGGAAGAACAATTAGTCTTGTAACTCAATATGATATCCGGTCTTTCCAGAAAATTGAGAAGATAATTGGCTATATAAGCAAAAGTTATTCTTATAATTTTGGTTCTTTACTAAATATACAAAAAATTGTTACAAGAGAAAAAGAAAAATGCTTCCGAATTTTAAAAAATAGCAAAAACATTTTAAAGTAAATCAGTTCTTATTGAAAAATCGTTTTCCTCCCTTAAAAACTCCCCAACCAATTAATCTCCAATGTTTATCAATTCTTTTACTCAAGGTAACCTTATCCCCGAATTCACAGCAAATGGGAGTGGTTAGTTTTAATTCAATTATTTGATTTTTTTTTTTGATAATTTTCCCCCCTGTACTGGAACTTCCGATATTAACCATGAGAATTTCATTTTTTAAAATTTCAGGAAAATTCTTATTTTTATTGGAATAGCCTAATAGCCTTTTCAGTAGTTTAAATGAAACAAAAATATTTAAATAAATTTCAGGGAGTTTTTTAAAATGGCCCAAAATTTGTCCTGAAAGTCTGTCAGCCCGAGTTAAGCTAGGATCTAAAGTTGTACCCACTCCAATTAAACCTCCTGGAATGGCTAATTTAAGTTTATTTTTTTCCGTATTTAAGGATTGTACAACAGTCATTACAGGGAAACACTTTAAAACCCCAAATTTATTTTTTTTGGAGATGCCCGGTCTTATTTCGACTCTTTCTCCTAATTTCAAGATTCCTGAACTTATGGATCCCCCAACAACACCGCCTTTTAAATTTTGTATATCACATCCAGGTTTATTTATATCAAATGTTCTAATCAAATACATTTTTAAATATAGAGAAAGATCTCTTTGAGGATCAGGAATGTATTCTACAATTGTCTGTATTAAGACATCAATATTGCATTTTCGTTGTGCAGAAATCGGTATGATTGGATTATATTCAAAATCAGTTTTTTCAATAAATCTTAAAATCTCAGAATAATTGTTTTGGGCTTTTTTTCTAGTCACTAAATCCACTTTGTTTTGTAAAATAATTAGATTTTTCATTTTCATTATTTCGACTGCTGCTAAGTGTTCAGATGTTTGTGGCTGTGGACAAATCTCATTTGAAGCGATAACTAATAAAGCCGAATCCATGATTGATGCGCCAGTTAACATAGTCGCCATTAAAATTTCATGTCCCGGGCAATCTATAAAGCTTACATGTTTAACTAAATTCATGTCATAATGACATTGGTTACAAAAAGGTTTATTCTTAATTTCTGAGCTACTGGTTTGATAACAGCCTGGTTTTGGACATTGTGAGTTTCTACATTTGAAAATTTTTGCATTCGCATACCCCAATTTAATTGTTATATTTCTTTCCAATTCATTTTTGAAACGTACGGTTTGTATCCCTGAAATAGCTTTTACTAATGTTGATTTTCCATGGGCTACGTGCCCTACTGTTCCTATGTTTATAGTAGCCTGATTCTCTATGAAAAAAGTATCCATTTAAGTAATATTAAAGACACATGTCTCACATTTGATTATAAATAAGGATTAAATCTTTCAAATATTATAAAAATCTCTAATTTCATCAAAGAATGGTGATTCAATAGCTTTATTTGCCGTAATCCTTTTCATCGGATCAAGTCTTAGAAAAGATTTTAAAAGATTTATAGCATCTGTTTCTAAATATGGAAAAATAGATTCTAGTTTTTCCGGTACCCATTTTGGAAAATCATGCCAATCCCTAAACTCGCTTATACATGGCCAATTTTTCGTATCAGGTGTCCCCAAAATTCGGAAAATAGCTAGAAGTTGTTCAAGTTCGTTTTCTCCACAAAAACAAGGCCGTCCGGTTAACATTTCTACTAAGATGCAACCAATTGACCATAAATCAATTGGTGTCGAATAACATTTTGCTCCCAGTAAAATTTCTGGTGACCGATACCATAATGTGACAACCTCGTGTGTAAATTTTCCAATTGGGATGCTAAAATTACGGCTTAAACCAAAGTCCGCTATTTTTAATTTAGAACCATTTTCTATTAATAAATTCTGGGGCTTTAAATCTCTATGCATAATTCCTTTTTTATGGCAATATTTTATTCCAATCAATAATTGAAAACAAAATTCTTTAGAAATTTTGTTTGATAATCCGTTTCCTTTTCCTTTTGTTGACACCATGAAGGCTTTTAGATCATAATCCAGATATTGAAAGACGATATAGAGGATTCCCTTACCTGTTTTTGTTTTGGTATTGACTATGTCTAGCAATTTAACAATAAATTCACATTCAGAAATAGATTTTAATATTGAAATTTCTCTCAAACTAGTTGGTGGTATACCTTCTTCTTCTGAAGAAGCTAAAGCTTTTTTTAGTGCAACAATTTGACCAGTCCTCAAATCTTGTCCTTTGTAAACTTTTCCATAGGCGCCTTGACCTAAAATTTCGGTTCTTCTATAATTCTCCATGAGTAAGCTAAAATTTTATTTACAAAAATGAATATTTGTGTTTATTTAAAAATTACTTTTTTAAGTTTTTCACCAAAAAAATTCGCATTTGCAAGAATTAAAGAGAAAATCTTTTTTATTAATATTAAGAACACCATCTTTAAACGCAATTGTCCATTTGGTATTTCTTCTATAAACTTTTTCAATTATTGCCAGTAAAAAATTTGGAACCGGGGCTTTATCCAATCTTTCGCTACGATTACTTTCTAATTCATCTAAAGAAGAGTCGTCTGAAAATTCTTTATCTTTATCTTCACTCAACCTCTCATGAATTTTAAGGGAATGGTTCTCGATTTTCAAAATTGAAACTTTATTTTCAACTAGGCTGTGATCATTATTTTTGTGTCTTGCTTTTCCAATCCATTCAAAAACATTTTTCTTCATTTTATGAGGTTTTTTTAAAAACTTTGCTCGAGTTATAAATCTCTTGTAAAAAAAATTTTCCCTAAAAAACATTGTTGATGGAATGGGTAAATTTCCGTCGTTTATAATTCCAGATATCATGCAATTCCAAACCCAGAGTTTAAAGTTTGAGGTTTTATTTTCCTTCATTGCAGAATACTTATAAAAATCCCAACTTAAAGAACAAATAGATGGAAAGCAAAAATTGGTAGAAGAATTTTTTCCATTTACATTTACAATATTTCTTTTTAAATCACAGGAATTTTGAAGTTTTGACCATGAACCATTCATGGAGTCAATAAGAAAATTAATGCGCGTTTTCCATCTCTTTTTTAATTCATTTACGATATCAAATCTTCCTGTTTTTTTTTTATTTATTTTTAAGTAATTTTTCAAAGATTCTGCTGTTTTCTCAATAATTAGGATATAAACCTCTGAAAGAGTTGAAACTTTAATTTCGGATCTCATTTGAATTAAAATATTTAAATTAATTATTAATAGATTTAATTTTTAATCGGTAGAAAAAATTGCGAACTTAATGTTTAATTTAAATTTGTTTCAAAAAAGTAAAAGCATAAAAATTGAAAAATTTAATGTTTGTTGTGAAATAAAATTAGAAAGATACGAATGGAAATTCAATTCTTTTAATTTCTCTGAAAATTTTAAATTGACTATTGCTAATTTTTTAAGATATAAATTCAATAAAAAAAGGCAATTCTTAAAAAATCTTAACCCTGAATCCAAGTCGGTACTCGAAGGTTTTTTTTTAAAAAAAAAAATTTTTCATTACAATTCTAAAAATTCTTCGATTGCATTTATTAAAACAAAGCTACAACCTAAAAGAGTATTTGTTTTTAATATTAAAAATATTTTAATAAAAAATTTAAAAATTAAAAAGATTTTAAATTTTTTATTTTTAAAATATCATACTTCTATTTTCTCTACTCAAAAGAGAATTCTTTTCTCATTCAAATATTACCATACTAAAAATAAAAAAAGACGCCCGTATACATCTTTTATAAAAAAAAATTTGCTTAGTAAATATTTTCAACAAAAGTAATTTTAGCATTGTCAAAATTTTTAGTTTGAATTGTAAATTTTTATATTAAGAAATTAGTTTGAAATTATCGAATGTAGCATCTTATAATGCCTTCTAAATTGACTTAGTTTGAAGTATTTTTGATAGCCTGGGAAATGTGATATCCAGGATTTAAATTTGAGATATTTGAAGTCGATTATTTTGCACAAGATAATTTCAGCTTGAACTTGTTCTTCATCGTTTATAAATTTTTCATTAGTTGTTTGATTAATATATCGTCGTGCATCACTAATTTTTTTCTTTTTTAAAATACAAAGTTTTTTACAATAATTCCAAACCTTTTGACCAGAAGTTCCAGGGCATTGCTGAAAAGATCTAGGATTCAAATTTTTATACCTTTCCTCTAAATAAAAAAAAACTTCCTCTAGGCAAATAGGAATAGCTTTATTCTTTTCGGAAATTTTTCCTACAAAGTTTAGACTACTCATGTATAACTACACCCAAAAATATTTAATTATAATTATATTGATACTAGAAAATTAAATATAACTTTTAAAACAATTGTCTTTTTTTTATATGGATAACCTTTCTCCTGTTAATTTAGAAAATTTGAACAAGTTTTCGGAAAGATTTGTTCTCACAAAAATTTGGAAAAAAAAATTTTCGAACATTTCGATTGAAAGGGTTATAAAATCTTTTTTCAATATATCTATTTCAAATAAAAAAATTTTTGGATTTTTCCAAATGGATTTTATTTTATACATTTTTTTAATAAAAATAAAAAATTATAAATCTCCTATCTTCCCTTTTACTTTATTTCAGTTGCAGAAAGAATCTGTAATTATCCGAATAATCGGGTTTTTTTTTCAAAAAATTTACAAAAAATTTTTAGTTTTTTATCAGCAAAATTTTAAGTGGAAAAACGATTTTAGGCTTAATGAAAATTTTAGATTTTTTTTTGAAAAAAAAACAATTTATATTAATCGCCTTGTCTTTTTAATTTTTAATTTTATGAAAATAAAGTATTTATTATATAATATCTATAAATCAGAAGAAAAATATAAGTATTACAGATTTCCTCGCTTTTTTACACCAAGGATTAAAATACAAGGGCGACTGTCTTTTCTAACATTTAATTTATTTTAATTAAAGTGGATATTATTATACCGGTTTTTTTTAACAGTTGGTTAAATTGAAAAAAGATTTTACAGGATGAAAGTTTTTAACAAAACCTTTAATTCTAAATTTGAAGAAGAAAAAACTAAAATCTTTTTCTTTAATTCTCATACGAGTCAAAAAAATTTTGTTCAAATATTTAAGTTTTGGTTGCAATTTATCGTAGAAAATTATGTGATTATAAAAAACCATTTTGGACACCTCGGTTTTTTGTATAAAATTAAAGGATTTCACTTTATTTTTCTGGAAAATTTTTTTCGTGTAAAGAGCAGCTATTAGTTGAGCAGGTATTAGTTTGGGATTTTCATTTATATCGCTACCCTCTTCTTTAGTATATTGGAGAAAATTTGAAAACCATTTTATTTCTTTATTCAGTATAGAATCACTTGATATTATCTCTTTATCTAATCTTTTTATAGCCTTAAAACCTTTGAATTTTCTAAAAAAATTTTCTTTTTTTTTAAAGCTGACTAGTCCCTCTTTCCCAAGATCAATAGTCAAACAATATTGGAAAAGCCCTGGTTTCAATGGAAGAATTACACACAATTCATTTTCTGATCTTTTCATTGGAATCTTTTTCCATTTTTTTTGTTTGTCTGTAAGATATACATTTTCAGCTCTATATTTCCAATTAAAAACTGTATTAATTAAAAAATTTTTATCTATAGGTCGTATGAAATCCAAAAAATTTCCTTTTTTCCTTTTCAAAATCCGTGAGACGGTTATGATATCTTTAACTTTAATATCGTATCTCGAGGGCATCGAATAAAATTAAAGTTTAAATATTTAGTATTAAATATTAATAATTTGGGTAAAAAAGTTAGTTTATTATGTGCACCTATTTTAAAAAAAATAGTAGATTGTTTTTTATAACTCTCGAGAGAAATTGGAAATTTAAATTTTCGAATCTAAGTTCAAATAATAATATAAAATTTAAAAAAAACTTTGAAAAATCTGGTAATTTATTTTTACACATTAGAAAAAACAATTCTAAACGTACAATTCAACAACTCTCCGAAAATAATACTGCGATTTCAGATGGAATGTTTTTAAGGGTGAATAAAAAATGGAAAAACTTTCGTCGACTTAACGAGTCTTCTTCGATAAATGATGAATTATACTCACCTTTACATAACCATTCTGATTTATCATTGCTAGACGGGGCTTCGAGAGTATCAGAAATGGTAAAATTTACAAAGGAGCTAAATATAAAATCACTTTCTGTTACTGATCACGGAGTTATGCATGCAACCGTTGATCTTTTTAAAGAATGTGAAAAATTCGAAATAAAACCAATAGCTGGTAACGAAATGTACGTAATAAATGGAAGTATATCGCGGAATTTTAAAAGAGGTCAATTGGCAAAATATCATCAAATTGTATTAGCACTCACCAAATTAGGTTATGAAAATCTCGTTAAATTAACGACGCTTAGTCATCTTAATGGTTGGCAAGGAAACGGAGCTTTTGGGAGACCTTGTATAAGCAAAAGGCTTTTATATAAATATAAAAAAGATATTGTAATTACAAGTGCTTGCCTTGGAGGAGAAATCTGTCAAAATTTGCTTGATAAAAATTTTTCATACGCAATAAAAGTTGCTAGCTGGTATAAGAATAATTTTAATGAATTCTTTTTTCTAGAACTACAAGATCATGGACACAGAGAAGATCGTGCGGTAAACATGGGTATTCTAAAAATCGGAGAAAAGTTAAATATCAGATTAATTAGTACTAACGACAGCCATTTTACGAGAGATAGCGATGTTGAAGGGCATGATACTCTTCTTTGTATTCAAACAGGAAAACCTTTCGATGAACCAGGTAGGATGCGTTACAGTGGAGTTGAATTTCTAAAATCTCAAGATGAAATGAATAATATGTACCGAGATCATGTTCCGATCCCAAGAATAGAATCAGCGTTAAATAGCTCTATCTTAGTGTCAAAACAAGCTGAAAATTATTCAATCTGGGCAGAAATAACTATCCCGACATTTGAAATGCCCTCTGAATTTAAGAATTTGACTTTGGATGAATTCTTAGAATTTTTGGGATACAGTGGGTTACATAGAATTATTAAAAGTAAATTTTTAAGTAACCCAGAAAATTCTTCAAATGAAAAATTTAAAAATGTAGGTTTTATGGAGTCAAAATATGAAAAGTATTACAATAGATTGAAATATGAATTAGATTCTATTAAAAAAATGGGATTTTCAACATATTTTCTTGTTGTATGGGATTTTATAGACTTTGCTAGAAAAAATAATGTTCCAATTGGCTCTGGAAGGGGGTCCGTTGCAGGTTCATTAGTAGCGTATACTCTGGGAATTACAAACATAGACCCCATAGAACATGGTCTTTTGTTCGAGCGTTTTCTTAATCCTGCACGAAAAAGTATGCCCGATATCGATACTGATTTTAGTATTGACGGTAGAGATAAAGTAATAGAATATGTTTCTATGAAATACGGTCAAGAACGGGTAGCTCAGATAATAACATTCAACAGGTTGACTTCTAAAGCCATTTTGAAGGATATGGGAAGGTCAGCTCGGAGAGACGATAAATTGATAGAACAAATGTCGGAGTTAATACCCATTAGTAGGGGAAAACCGATGAACATAGAAACTTTGATTTCCAGGGATTCAGTCTCTCAAGATTTTAGACAAAATTATTTAAAAAATATAGATATGAAAAATGTAATCGATAAAGCGTTGAATTTCGAAGGAATGAATAAAACTACTGCTGTTCATGCAGCTGGAATCGTGATTTCTTCGAGACAATTAGATGAAGTTGTACCTCTAACAAGAGGCTTAAAGGGGGAAGTCATGACGCAATACCCTATGGAAGATGTCGAATATCTTGGACTATTAAAAATGGACTTTTTAGGCTTAAAAAACCTTTCTATGGTTGAAAATATCATTAATTTTGTTAACTACCGCTTCAAAAGCCAGGTATTAAGTTTAGATTCGAGTTTTTTACAACCGCATTTTGATAAAAGCGTGTTTAGTCTACTAGCAAGAGGCGATTTAGATGGAGTATTTCAATTAGATGCGTCGCCAGGAATGAAAGATATTGTTTCTGAAATGAAACCTGGTTCAATCCAGGATATTAGTTCGATTCTCGCTCTTTATAGACCCGGCCCTTTAGATACCGGGTTAATTCCGCGATTTATAAAAAGGAAACGCAAAGTCTTGGTATATAAATTCGATTATCCAGAGTTAAAAGAAACTCTAGGTGAAACGTATGGAATTTTGATTTACCAAGAACAGATAATGAAAGTTTCTCAAGAATTAGCCGGTTATAGTATGAGTCAAGCAGATATTCTTAGGAGAGCTATGGGGAAAAAAAACATATTGGAAATGAGGACTCAAGAAAAAATTTTTATCGAGGGTTGTATTAATAATTCATTCGAAAAGATTGCAGGTCAAGAGATTTTTAGACAAATGGTTGGATTTGCCGAATATTGTTTTAATAAATCTCATTCAACTGCCTATGCTTTCACTACCTATCAAACAGCTTGGTTAAAATCCCATTGGCCAGTCGAATTTTTCAGTAGTTTATTGAGCGTAAATCTAACAGATCTTGAAAAAATTGAAAAATTCATTTGTCAAGCAGCTTCGATTGGAATTTTTATTCGAAGTCCAGATATAAATACAAGTGATGTTTTTTTTATTCCAGAATATTCAGCGACTTATGGAGATTGTATAAATTTTGGTCTTGGTTCAATTAAAAATATTGGAGAAATTGCTGCTTCAATAATAATTACAGAAAGAAAGATTTCCGGAAATTTTTACAACCTCAAAGAAATAGTAATTCGATTGATAGAAGGGCAACTTATGTCAAAAAAATTAGTCGAAACAATAATTTTATCAGGATGTTTAGATCAAATAGAAGGGGAAAAAAGAAGAAAACGAATACTTGTTAATCTTGACAAAATAATTGAATGGAGAAACAGGGCAAGAAAAATTAAATATTTAAATCAACCCTTGTTATTAGATCTAGATTCCTTGAAAAAAGAAGAGAAAAAAAAAAAAAAAGTTCTTAAAGTTATCTCGCAAAATACTATGTGCAATACTATATGGGAGCAAGCTTATTTGGCTTCAAATTTAACTCGAATAACTGGTGTAAATATTTCATTACTAAAACAATCTGAACTAATGTTGTTTCTTGGGACAGGCTTTAATTTATCGGTTCGATTGAATGAAATTTTTAATACTCAGTTAATAGAAACATTTAACGGTGAAATAAAAAAAAGAAGTCAGGGAAAAATTCTTGATAAAATTGAAAATATTAAAATGTCGAGGAATTACGAAGCTATTCAAGAATTTTTAACAATTTCAAAAATCCTAGAAATTCACGAATACAAAACTTCTTTTAAGAAGAAATTAATCAAGATTATCTCCGAGGATTTATCGGGAATAGTTATCAATACAATTTTCGAAAAAGAATTTAATACAACCGAAAAAAATCTAATTGAAACTGAAAATGAATTTTTTCCTGGAGATCTTATGTTAGGCTTCGGGATAGAAGAAGACTATACAGAAGGATCAAGAAAACTAATACTTTCAAGAATCACTCGAATACATGGTTTTAAAATAATTCTTCTGGATATTTCTGTACAAACTTTTGAATGTTTTTCAACTCATTTACTATTAAAGCTTATTGCCACCCATAACACATTTTTTTCGAAAGGAGGTGAAATATCCATTCCTTTGATAATCAATTTAAAAGGAAAATTTAAAAATGAAATTTTAAAAACAGGATTATCTTTATCAGAAGTTGATCTGAATATTTCTTTACGCCTATTCGAGAAAATAGGATTCAATTTTAAATTGTTTCAATTTAATGAAATTTTATAAAAAAATTTGTTTACTACATAGTTTTAAAACTAGTTTTTTTTTCATTATTAATAACCTTAGATCTTTTTTATTAACAAACATTAGAATAAAATTATGGTTGTCAAATTTTCAAATGATATTTAGATTATTAAACTTTACTTTTAAGAAAAAAATAAATCAGTAAATTTTTCTAGTATCCTTTTATTTTTTTATACCAATTTAGTGGTTAATTAAATTCTAAAATTTTTAATTTTTAATCGCATTCTGAATTAACTCAATTTTTTAATGTTAGTTTCTAAAAATTTGAATTTAACAAGAATGACTAATAAAATTTTCTAATAAATAAATTAAACAGTTAATAAAAAATTCAAAATGGAGTTTTTTTTAAATAATTCCGAAGTCGATATTCTCATTTTATTCTATCTTCAAGAATGCGGTAAGTTTTTTTAAATTCAAATTTAGTTTTGAAAGACGTATCTGTATAAATTTATTTAAAAAAGGCTTAACTCATAGTTCTTACGTTTTTAAATGTGAATCCAATTTAGATTTTCCAATTGAGAATGAAAAATTAATTCCACCTGGTTCACTTGTTTCTTTAGTTCAGAGAGGGATTGTTTATTCTAATTTAGAAAACGATTGGCTTCTTAACTTGAAAAAGAATAACAAGAATTCGATACAACAATTCATACAACGAAATAAAAAAGTCTTAATTTCTGGTAAAAGTCAATTTTCTCCAGTAGATAAACATTATTATATCTCAACTGAAGTTTTTCATCAAAAAACAATTCTATTTTGCTCATGGCATCCTAGAAAATTCCAAGGTTATTATTCAACAAGAAATTCATTAAATTTTTTAGTTGAACAGAAAGGGTACCTGACTACTCGAGAAATTTCCCATCAAAATGTGAATGTTATGTATAATAAAAACCCACTCGAATCTCTCGAAATCACATCAATTGATTTTAACTTGAACGGAACCTTAATTTCAACGACTTTTTATAACGGTCTATTTATTGTTTGGACTGAAACAGGAATCCCTTTAATAAAGTTTTTTTTTATAAAAGGTGTTATATTAGAATCAAAATGGTGCGAGAATTCAAGAAATATAGCACTTGCCTATCTCTCGGGTGAAATAAAAATTTGGTCAACCTGGTATTCTCAGACATTGCTTTTAATTTTACCTCATAGAAATCTTTTGATTTCTTTAAATTGGAAAAAACCAGAACATCTTATAGCCTTTTCTAAAGAAAAAATTCTATCTAATCTTGATCTCTCATCCAAAAAAATTATTCTTTTTAGAGGACATGATACTCAAATCAATGACAGTGTATATTTACCTACTAGAGAATTAGTAGGATCTTGCTCCGACGATTTAACCATTAAATTATGGTTCATTAGTAGAAGATTCAAATTATTGATGACATTTAAAGGCCATGAAAAAGAAGTTTTAGCGATTGCTTTTAAACCAGCTTATTTTGAAAAAAAAGGAGACTTTAAAAAAATTTTTCTTGCAAGTGGTTCTCTAGATTTTTCTTTGAGAATATGGGATTTAAACTCAAAAACCTGTGTAAAATTCATTAGAATCGAAGGTCCAGTTTTTTCTATCGAATGGGCTCTTTTTGCTGATTCTATCATGTTAGGGAGTTCTGGAAAAGTTTTTAGAATCACTTTTAATAATGAAAAGGTCATTTATAAAGAAATGAATGGTAATTATGGAATTTTTTCTTTAAATTCTCATTCTATGATAACAAAATATCTGGGCTTTAGTTTTAAAAAAATCTTCTTAATATAATAAAAAACATTTTCAATTAGATAAATTTTTGATTTAAATTATCTAATTTTTTAATAATAAATGGTGGGAACAATATCAATTAAAAGAAAATTTGTGTCAGATGGGGTTTTTTTTTCAGAACTAAATGAATTTCTTTCAAGAGAGTTATTTGAACATGGATATTCTGGTGTAGATGTCGAAAAAAGTCCTCTAAGAACAGAAATCATAATAAAAACAACAAAAGCACCTTCGGTTATTGGTTTTAAAGGACGACGAATAAGAGAGTTATCGAATTTAATAAAAGATCGTTTTAATTTTAGCCAAAATAAAATTGCATTGTATGTTGAAAAAGTTAGAAATAGGGGATTATGTCCAAATATTCAAGCAGAACTTCTAAGATTTAAACTTTTAAAAGGCTTAACAGTTAGAAAAGCCTGTTATGCAATTGTCCGTTCTGTGATGGAATCTGGAGCAAAAGGCTGTGTAGTAACCGTTTCTGGTAAATTAAGAGCTCAACGTGCAAAAAGTATGAAATTTATGGATGGGTACATGATTCATTCTGGAAAACCTGTCGAGGAATATGTTAAATGTTCGACAAAACACTGCCTCCTTCCACAAGGAGTAATTGGAGTTAAGGTATCCATAATGTTACCTTGGGATCCAACGGGAATTATAGGTCCCAAAAAACCTCTTCCAGATTTAGTAACAATTTTAGAAGGAAAAACCTGTTTTTAGATAAGTATATGATTATTTTCAGAAAATTATCAAAATTTAATTAACATTTAGTTGAATTAGCGTTATCGTTTTATATTTTTTAGAAATTTCATTATCTAATTTTTTTTTATCCAACTTATTTAAAAATATATTTACTTAAAATGTGTCGCATTAATGGAAACCAGCTAATTGGTTTTATTGTTGGGAAAAAAAAAAAACATTTAATAATTTTTTTAGGTGATAATAAAATTTTTTTTTTATCCAAAGATTTTTACCAGAAAAAAAGGTTTTTTATGGGGCAATTTATTCTTGGAAAAACCGAAACAGGTTTTTCAGCTCTTATAAAATTTAAGGTTACAAAAAAATTGAAAACAGATTACTCTTTGGAAACGAATAGATTTAAATTACAATTTATCCAAAAAATAACAAAAGTCCCTAGGAAATTTTTTTTATTATTATCAGATTTCTCCAAACCTGATGAATTTTTTAAAAATATTTCAAAATTTTTTGAATTCAAAACTTTAATTGGAACAAATGGATTAATATCATTACAGGGAAATGGAAAATGTTTTGTAAATAAAATTATAAATAAAATTCTTTTCAAGCACATAACGTCTCTATAGCTCAATTGGTTAGTATAAACCAAAGCATATGACTGTTAATCATAAGGTCGAGAGTTCGAGTCTCTCTGGGGACGTTTTTTTTGATTAAATTAATATATTATTAATTTTAGACTTTTTAAATATTTTTTAAATTAAGCCGTTAACATGAGCAGTGTGCGATCTGGTGTAAGTATGTAAGGAATTTTAATTTAAAATATAAGAAAAAAATCTTATCTTGTTTTTCAGTATGATCTTAATACTATTTTATATTCTCCTGAAGGTAAAATTCTTCAATTAGACTATATGCAAAAAATAATTAAACAGGGACCGACAATAACAGCGATTATGTGTAAGGATGGATTGGTTATTTTCACTGAAAAACAAAAAGACAATTTTAAGAAGGATCAAGAAATTCATGCAACAATGGTTTTTTTGAATAAAAGAAACGTTATAGCTGGGTTAGGACTTTTTCAAGATTTTTTAAGAGTAACAGACCGGGCAAAAATGGATGCATTGGCATTCAGAGAAAATTTCTCGAGTGTATTGGTAGGGAAAATTTTAGCATCAAGAATTGCTTCCTTAATACATCTTCAAACAAGATACTGGCATATAAGACCTCTCTGTTGCTCTTTATTTCTTGGAAGTATCAACCTAAACGTACCAGAATTGTTTTTGATTACCTATACAGGTCATTATTTTAAATGTTTTTCCGGATGTTTAGGGCAAAAATCAGAAATATTTAGAATAAATATTGATAAATTATTGAAAAATACCATAACCTGTAAAAAAAGTTTTGAAAAAATATACAAATTATATAAGCAAACAAAAAGGGATTTTGATTATAAATTTTTACAGATATCTTGTTTTTCAAATGAATATGTTTCACTTAGGGTCCCATTATCGTACAATTTAATTTTGGAAATTGATAGGAGAACAAAAATGTTTTAATGGGCTTTTAAAAAGTTTTTTTTTTTTTAACTCAAGAGATCATAAACAAACAAACAAAAATATCAAGGAATTTTGAAGTCTAACTGTATTTTTGTTGTTCCTATAATTTAGAAACAATTGACCTCAGGTTTATATTTCAGTTCTGCTAAGTCCGTAACAATACTTAAACCAGACCTGCATTTTACACAATGAAAATAAAATCTAAGAAAATTTATTCCTGTATACCTTTTATTTAATATTTTTTCTTTTATTGCATTTATTTTTTTTCCCTTCAAGATTTTGAACAAACAAATTCGACATTTGATGGGAATTGGGACCATGAATCTAATTTTTTTATTTTTCAAACTAATTTTAGAAACGAAATTTTTTTTATACTGATCTGAATCCCCTTGATATTTAGAGATACATTTTCTATCAGACATTCAAAAAAAATGAGGATGTCTGTATAAAAATGGGAATAAAATATCTTGACGATGATTATTTAAATTCGACCCAACTAAGTTTTGGAAATTTTAAAAAAATTGAAACAATGAATTACCAGTAAGTTTTTAATTTTTATAACTATTTAAAAAAAAATTAATGGATAAATATAAGAATATCCCAAAAATTTAATACAAAAAAGACGGGAACTACTATATCTGGATTAATTTTTAAGGAAGGTTTAATTCTTGCTGCTGACACCAGAGCCACGAATGGAAAAGTCGCTTGCGATAATAATTGTCAAAAAATTCATTATCTAGCTCCAAATATCTGTTGTATGGGAGCTGGTACATCAGCAGATGCTGAAAATATTAATAGAATTCTTTTCCATCAATTAGAACTCCAGAGATTATCTACAGGGAGAGAATCTAGAGTTTTGACGTCCGTTACAATGTGTAAAGATTATCTTTATAAACACGGTGGCAATATCTCGGCAGCATTAATTTTAGGGGGTTTTGATATGATGGGATCTCAGTTATTTTCTATTCATCCTCATGGTTCTACAGAAAGCTTACCTTTTTTGGCAATGGGAAGTGGGTCTTTAGCCGCAATTTCCATTTTAGAAAACAGTTATAACTGTGCCCTAGATTTAAATTCTGCCTTAATTCTTATTAAAGAATCAATTTTAGCTGGAATTTTTAGTGATATGGGATCAGGAAATAACATAGATATCTGTATAATCCTAAAAAATACCGTCATTTTTAATCGGAATGCCTGGAATTATGATAATAATTATAAATTAGGAGAATTTTTCAAAGAAATTACATAAATTTTTATCTCTCTTATTCAAAATAATCGAAACTAGATTCTTCATTTTTCAATTTAATTATTTTGGAAATTTAATCGTATCGACTCTTTATAATCTATAAATTTGTTTATTTTAAGTAAAAACTAAAGATTCTTAATATAATACCAAATTAATATTATAATAAACACAAAAAATCCTTAGTCCTTGTAGCTTAGTGGTAAAGCATTCGTTTCGTAAACGAAAGTTCGTGAGTTCGATCCTCATCAAGGGCAAAATTAGATATATTCATGTTTTGAAAATTTTCCAGTGTAATTGATAAAAGGATGATATGATAATTCGTCTACAGTTGGTCTGAAATCCGGATGCCGTCTTAAACAATTTTTTATAACATCAATCAAAAGTGGTGGAAAATCACTAATATATCTTATTCTCAACGAGTCATTAAGGATTGCATGAATTTTTTGGATTATTGAAAAATTTTTAAACGGGGGACACCCATGACTTAATTGAAAAAGAATGCAGCCTAGTGACCAAACATCAGATGACCTACTAGTTTTAAATTTAGGAATATTTTCAAGAATTCCTGGAATTTCCAAAATTGCTTCAGGCGACATATAATTTATAGTTCCAATATGAATATCTCGGGTAATGTTGGTTGTATTATTTCCAATAGGTTTAGAAATTCCGAAATCTATTAATTTTATATTCTTCTCGATGAATAAAAAATTGCTCGGTTTTAAATCTCCATGAACTATTCTTTCGTCATGAATCTCTTTTACCGCTTCTAAAATTTGTTTCCAAAACACTTTGACTTGAAAAAAATCGAGATTGTATTTTTTTTGAGCAAAGAATGTTTCTAAATCATATTCTCCGAATTCTAGTATAATAGATATAATTTGTTTTTTAAAATTAACTTCCGCATCTTCAATTCGAATAATTTTAGATTTTCTGGATAAGAATTTCAAAACAACAATTTCGTTTACAAAATTATGAATTATTTCGATGGTGAACTTTTCAACCTTATTTTTTTTGAGGGCAAAAATTTTCCCGTCATTCCGTAAGATTTTATAAACCTTTCCGCTACCACCTTTTCCTAGAATTTTTAATTTTAAGTAGACAGAACCATTTACGTATAAAAAATTTTTACCCTTTAATCCCACGTTAAGAAATATTTTCCTAGAATAATCATTTATTATTTTGTGTTTTAAACTCCAGGAGACTTTAAAGGAAAATATTTCATGAATGAAAGTTACTGATTCTGAATAGAACAAAAAGAGTTTATTAAAATATTTAAATATATTTTTTTTTCCAAAATGAATATTAAACAAACTTGTTGATCCAGAATCCTTTGATAATGGCCATAATTTTCTAAGTTTTTTTAAATTTAAAAAACAAAAAAAATCCAAAATTTTTAAAATACAGGGGTAAACGGTTCTTTTTTTTAAATTCATATTAGAATTTTTTTTTTTAGAGATTAGTTTTTTAAACTTTTTCCTTGGTTTTAATGCTATTTTATTGAAAAATAATTTTTTCTTTAAAATCCTCGAATTATTGATTGGATCTTTTTCTGACTTTATCCCCCAGACTCTATTTTGAAAAAAAAAAATGGTCATGAAAAAGGTCCTAAGACTTTCAGAGAAAAATAAAATTGGGGCATTCAATTGAAATTGATTTCTAAATATCATGTGATTAATTTTTTTTTTAATTAAGAAAGTAAATTTTTGACAGGACCAACGAAGTCCAAGACATTTTTTCTTTTTTTCATAATCTCTTTTTTCAATAATCATAACTTTTTTTTTATCCGAATCTATCTGATAAAGATTCCAAAAGATTTCGAAAAAACCCTTTAAAAAAACACCCATGGATTTTAGGAGAACGTAATGTCGGGTAAGTATTAAGAAAAACTGGTATTGCTTTTTTTTTGAAGTTATCTTAAAAAACTTTTCCCAAACTTTTGTTAAAAGCATTTTATCTCTAAAATCTGAAACACTTAGAATGTGAACTAATATCATGTGATTTTTTTTTTAAAATTTTAAATAAAAGACGTGTTTTAAGACAAAAAAACCTTCAGTTATTTAATCAAATAAATAATAGAACTTTATTATTCTATTTTTGTTTTTAAATAATTTTTTCCTTTAATACAGTTTTTAATTAATAAATTGCATATTTTTTTAAATTTTTTAAAAACGGAATAAAGTTTTACAATTTTAGTAGTATCTCCTGATTCAGAATCAATATGAATTTTCCGGTTATTACAAAAAAAAACCAAAGATGAAGAATTCTTTATTTCATACATTAGATTAAATTCCCTCAATTTGATTGAATCGATTGAATAAATTTGAACATCATACCTTTCTTTTTTGGTTAAAGAATAGTATAAAGATTTGTAGTTAAATGGAAAATTTTTTAAATTTGGAAAAAAAGTTAGAATAACAATTTTAAAATTGTTATCTAATAAAGCCTGGTCTACAGAATAATCCGTCTTTAATTCAAGTTTATATTTTTTTTTCATTTTTGCCGAAATTTAAAAAGAAAAAAGTTTTTAATAAAGTTATTGTATTTAAAGGATTATTATTAAAAATAATTGCTGGAAATTTTTATATCATGATAAAAAAATACAATGAGTCTTCGTCTTTACTTTTTCGAAACCCGTTCGAAGTATCTCTTGAAATTTTCACAGAACGATCAGTAGAAAAAGGTCAAAACTGTGGTGGTATCTTTTTTTTTTTGAATAACTTGGATATTTATAAAAAAAAATGGAAAAAAGCTTCAGTGAAAAGAAATTTATCTGAACAGTTTGAGAAAATAAAAAATAGACTTCTGAATAAAATTCAATTGGATACCAGAGAACTGTGTGTAAAAAGGGGGAAAATTCTTAAGAATTTAAAGCTAAAAATATTTTTTGAAAAAAAACTAAATTTTAAGCTTTTTCATCTTTTTTATAAAATCCCATTTTCCCTGTTCAATAGACACCTAATTCTTAAAAATCGAGTAGAATTCCTAGTAGACTATCCGGAACTCAACCAAGAAAAAATTATAAAAAATTTTCCAAATATACTTAAAATAGGTACTGAAATTTATAAAAAAGAATATCGAAAACCCTTTAACATTGAAAAAAGTAGAAAATTGATAGTTAACTTAGATATATCGTATTTAAGGAACAATAATTTAACTTTTATATCTGATTTATATGATAGAAAAATTTACCAAATTTTTTTAATATTTAATATTTACAAATGGTGCTGCAAAAAAAAACGAATTTTTTTAAATATTTTAATTTCTAATTAGAGTTTACATAATAAAATTATCAAATTTTTTTTATTTCCAAAATCATTTAATTATAATAAGATTAATTCTTAAATGCGAAAAGATTCAAAATTTTTTTCCCTTTTCAAGGATGAAAAAAGCTCCAGAGAGTTAGGAAGGTTTAATCGTGAATTTAAAAACTTTCCAATTCTTAATTTTTTGGTAATTTATGGAAAATATTTTAAAAAAATCATTAAATCGAAAGTATATTTAATTTCGCTCCAATTAGAAAATAATTTGTTTTTTCGTTTTCAAAAAATAATTTGCGTAATTGAAATTAATAAACTCTTAGATATTAAAAGAAATTCGACCTATATAAAATTTCAAGATAAAATCTGTGTTAACAAACTTAGAAGTAAAAAAAAACTATTTAATAGAAAATTATTTCACCATGAAGGTAAATTAATTTTTAGTGGAAAGTCCGAGGCTTTTTCGTTGAAACATGATCCTATAAAAATTCAATTTTTTATTCATCAAAATCCTTTGCTTAAAAAAAAAAGTAAGATTTCATATTTTCCGATAAAAAATTGTCTCTATTTCGAAAAAAAAAAAAAAATTGTAAAGATAAAAATTTCTTTTATGAGATACTATAGTTTTTTTTTACCCCAATATTTTCAATCTAAAGGCTTGTTCGATTCTACTGGACGACGAATAAACTCTTTCAGCTCAACCCTAAACCAAGCTTTTTATGTGTTAGAAAAAATAAAGGGGTCTGTTTTCCCAGTTAAATTATATTTTTTGACTTTTTTCAATGAAATTATTTCTTTTTTAACGAATTTTCACACGGGAAGAAATTATTTTTGCGACCCATGTTGTTTCAGAAAAATAAAAAATGTTTTTAAGAGTTATTTGAACAATATTCTTTTTCTTAAATGGAAAATTTTAGAAGAAATAGATATCTGGAAAAAAAAATATTCCTCTAAAATAAACACCCTGTTCTTTTTAGGACATGTCTATTCTTCTTCTGACCAGGCTTTCGAAAAAGCAGTTAAACAAATTATAACCTCGAAAAATTACTGTATATATACTTTATCGGACCTACAAATTAGGGTAAAAATGTTAAAAAATCCATTTGAAAATCTAAATCTCTACTCTAATTATCTTCGAGCATGTCTTTTAAAAATTAAATGCAACGGTTTAAACAACATTTGTTATTGGGAAATTGAAACAAGTAAAAGAATTGAACTGACTATATCTTATAAAATCAGTTGCATTTACATATCACACAAATACAAAGAAACATTTTTTGAGAATAACTCAAAATTACACGAAAAAAAATTATTTGTTTTGATCTGGATATTCTCTGAAAATTTTAATTTTATGATGAGCCTATTTCATTTATATTCCATAATTTTTCGTAAAACTACACATTTATCCCTTGAAAAACTTAAAAGTCTTATAAAGATTTCAATTGATTCGGGCATTTTCAAAAAAAATTTTATTCAAAGAGAGAAAATGAAAATTTTAATGAAACGAAAAAATATTAAATTATTTAATTGTTTTATCCAAGATTTTCTTAAGCTTAGAATAAGTAAACTATTTAATCAATCTTCTTTTTTAGAAAAAAATACAAATTTACCGATTATCATTTTGAGAATTTTTTCAGAACAAAGACTAAATTGGTACGAAAATGTTCAAATTTTTGATGAAATTAACTTAATAAAAGAATGTTTAGTCCAGAAACTAAAAAATTTATTAAAAAATTATCAAAAAAGAGAATATCTTATGAAAAAAACCTTAGAAACTTGTGAAAAAGTAAGGATATGTACAGTTCAATCTTCTATATTAAGGAAAAAAAAAGAAATTAACATCATCGTCTTAACTGTTATAGATCTAGTTAGTAGGTCTAAAATAAAACAAATCAAAATATTTTTTAACAAAGGGTCAGTTTTCCCCCTTCTTTTATTTCTTATTATGAAATATAGAGTTTTTTCATTTTTTTTCTTTTTAAAAAACAACATAAATGATAGTTCTGTAATCTATATTAAAAATCAATTTACCAGAATTTTAAACTCAGAATTTTTAGAGGTAAATGATGAATATTTTTGGACTAAATTTAGAAATATTTTTAAATTTATAAACTATATAACAATTTCAGAATTTTTCGAATCGGATTTCGATAAAACTTCTTTTACCAATTTAAATTATAAAAGAAAAACTTTTCTTTCTACGTTAATTCAAGGGATCTCAAAAGGTCCAAATTTCAACTATAGTTTTTTAAAAAAAAACAGTTCAATAATAGAGAAATATCTTGGACTGAATTTAGAATTTTGGTTTATTTATCAATTCCCAAGCATCTTTATATTTAATGTAAACGAGTTGAAGATTAATCAATTTTATTCAAGAAATTCCCAACCAGGAGCATTTTTTCCTGGAACAAGAAAATCTATTTGTGAATTAGGATCCCATGACGCTCTGTATATAAAAAAATTTCATTTAATAAAGGATGAGATACGGAAAAAATATGAAAATTATTTTAAAAAACTCTCAGAATCAGAATTCTCTTATCTGTTTGACTATTCGCAATTTAATTTTCAAAAGGTTGGGTCAATATTAACCAATTTTAGGTCTCTAGATTCATATTTTTATTTAATTTTTAAAAAAATTTTAAACAATGAAATGATAATAAAATGGTATTACCAATCGGCTCATAATTTAATTACAATCGATCTTAAAAGAGAAAATACAGAAATTTTTCGAAATGAATTTCCCTTTGATTCATATGCAAAGAATAAAACATATCAATTTAGTTTAAAAAAAACTTCTCAATTTTTAGTCAAAAATTATAATTTCAAAATTGTCCCAAAGATAATTTATCGAAACATTGAGCAAAGAAAACTGTTGTTTAACCAAAAAAAGGTTTCTATGGGTTTAATTAAAAGTTGGCGTAAAAATTTTTTAAAGAAAAATCTACCAGGAACTTTAGATTTTCTTGAAAATTACAGGGATTCTAAATCTAATATAATTTCTGGACGTCTAAAATCAGGTTTTCATTTTTTTATTGAGAAATTATGTATTTTTAATCATCAACCCAAATTTAAATATTTGATTCTAAAAAAAATAAATTTTTTTCCATCAAGAATTATTTCAGTTTATCCCAGAATTTCTCAAATAAAATTTAGTTCCATGATCGATAATCAGAGATTTTTGTATTTTTATAAAAAGTTTTTTGATAATTCAAACGAATCAGTTTTTTCAACTGATCCGTTTGAATTTTTAAAGAATAAATTAAATGTTTTATATTGTAAAACAAATTATTTAGAACAATTCATTAAAAATCGAGAAAACCAAGATTGTTTTATTCATATAAATGGTGAAAAAGGGTTTAACATTTCATTCTTAATCGATAAAAAACGAGAAAGTTATTTTTATTTCCAAATTCAAGTATTTTTTGATAAAAAAAATTTTCTATTTATTTATAAATGGAAAAGGAAAGTTTTTTTGGGTTCCGATAATTTTTATGAAAAACTCATTAAACCTTTTTTAAAAGATTTCTTTAAAATAACTGAACACCCACATTTTATTGCATGTGGGCCGGATAGATTGGAAGATTTTATTCAAAAAAATCTTACTGATATAAAAAAAAAGCTTTTCGTATTTACCTTTAAAACAAATGAATTTTTAATGTTCAATTTTATCTGCACTGATACTCTGGGGCTGAAGATAAAAGGATTTTTTATATATTCTGGTGGAAAATTTTTTTGGAACGAAAATGAATTTTCAAATATTAACCATATTAAGGAGACTTTATTTAGACAATTAAATAAAATTTTAATTAATTAAAATTTTTAGTAACTAGATTTTTTTTTAAACTAAATGGATAATGAGGGGTTAATTAAAATTACAGGACACCCGTTAATTTTATTTGGAGAAAAATCAAAGAATTTAAGAAAAAGACGTAATTATATAAAATTTTTCAATAAAAAATATTATTTAGATAAAAAATGGAAGCTTTTCAGAAAAGAAAATAATTTGAAAAAAAAATTTTTTAAATTGGAATCTAGAAAGAGTATATTTCAACACAAACAAACAAACAAAGAAATATGGTTAAGTAAAAAAGTAGAAAGATGCTGCTTGTTTTATAGAACAAATGAAAATAAAGACTTTAAAAAGAAACTTGATTTGTGTGCTCTTTATTCAAAGTTTACGTTCCATTTAATAAAAAAAATTTTTTTAAATCATAATTTTTCATGTTTTCAAGCAGGTGATATAGGCCTTTATTCGTTAAAAAGACCTGATAAAATTATTTTATATGATTTTGGAAAAAATAAAATGATATTCACGTTAAATTCAAAATTATACAAATTAAATTATTTATCGTCTAATCCAGTTTTCCCTTTTTGTTTCTTAACAAGTAACCAAAAATGTTCAGAATTTTGGAAAATTTCATCAAGTGGTTCTAACCCAACATTTGAACCTTTGTATCATAAAGATTTGATTAATTTTCAAAAATATAGAGAGAACGGAAAGAAAATTGATTTTGGAACGTTGGGTATGAGATGGAAATGTTTCGATGGGGCTGTACAAAAATATGTTTTTTCTCGCCAATTTAATGAAACAATTACTAATATTTCAACAAACGAAGATAATAATTTATCCGCAATTAGTACAAGCACACAAATAATAATTTTTGATAATAGAATAAATAAACAAATTTCAACTCTTAAATTAAAAAATGTACAATATTCTTCAATTGAATGGATGTTTGATAATTCAACACTCCTTATTTCAGATAAAAAGATAGATATTTGGAATATTAAACAAAATAAATCTCCAAGCTTAAAGAATTTTGATTTAACTGAAAACAATAAATGGAATTTTATCACAGAATCCAAATTTTTAGTTTTTAAAAAAAAGAAAAAATTGGCCCTAATATCGGAAAAATTGCCTAATAACGTTATTCAATCTATATACACCAAAAATAAAATAAAATCTTTGTGCCAAAATTTGTCCAATACGATGTTAGCTTTAAATATAAATAATAAGGTATTTTTATTTCAAAAACGCTGATGGTTTAATGGTAGAATTTGTCTTTGCCAAGGATAAGGCCCGGGTTCGATTCCCGGTCAGCGTATGGAAAAATTACAATTTTTAATTTAGGTTTAGTTATCAAATAATTGAAAAATAATATTTATTAGGATAGATTTTAAAAAAAATGATTTTAAAAAAATGATTACCCATAATACCTAAATATTTTTCAACGTCTATAAAATTTTTCGAATTGGAACTTATTAATCTTAGAATCCTGAAATCACAATCGTCTCCTGAAACAATTTCTAAGTATATTTTGGTGAAAAAAAGTTCATCTAATGTTGGATCGACGAAAATATTTTCACTTATAATCCCCAGATTATTGAAAGCTAGTTTTATCCTACATGGGATGTCAGAAAGAATGAATAAAATCTGGGAAGCCCACGTTAAAAACCCACTAAAGTTATAACCACATTTTAATTTTCTGACTAGAATGTAAAATATTGAACCTTGAAAAAGTTTAGTCAAAACCAGTTTTTCTATCATAGAGTTTATCACGGAAATATCTTTTTCCCAATTAATTGAATTTATTATTTTTTCAAAAGAATCAAGCAAAATTGTTTTTACAAAACTGGATGGATTGTTTCCTTTTTTTATATCGATAATTGGCCCAAATAAGGTTAAAAGAATTTTATTTACACCGAATTCGATATAAAATGATGACATTGAACTAGGAATTATATTAAGTTTAAAGTTAACATTTCTCATCTCAAAATTTGACCGCCCATCTTGTCTCGGTGATAATTTTTTTTTATTTAGTTGAAACATATAAACTCTTTTATTTTACAAAAAACAATAACTAAACTAAGACACTTGTCAAAATAAGTCTCAGTTTTCCGTAATTTTTTTTATATATTCATTTCCTGATTTAATTTTGATATCTGGTTGAACTAGATTTTCTATTATTTCCTTTCTATAAGGAAACATTGCTTTATATACCGACCTTATCGTTATTTCGCTTGTTCCTGAGGCAACTGCAATGGAACTTAAAGAAAGAGACGGACCAGATTTTGATAGTTGTGTAACAATATAAATTGCTGCAGCTGCTACAGAAATATAATTTCGACCATGTAACCCATCTTTTTCTTTAACTAAAATTGCAATTTTTTCAGCAAGTTGTGAAGAAGTTTCGGGTAAACCTAATTTATTACAAAATCTTTTTACAAAATCACTAGTTCTTCTGTTTTTAGATATTTTTACTCCCCTTAAACTTCGCTCTATTGCCCTAACTCTTGCTCCAATCTCTTTTTTCGATACTTTAGATACATCAGATATTTCTTTAAAGGATCTAGGGATAGATTCGTTACGACAAACTAAAAAAATTATTGCAGCTATGGTAGCTTTTGTCTCACTCTTTCTTAAACAAAATTTTTTTCTAGTACCATCACTTTTTAAAGTTAAATGATCAAAGTAGATTTTAAAAAGTTCTTCGGATTTTTCTCTTATATTTTTTGAAAGAAAAGCTTTTTCAAGGATGAAGCTTATTTTAGTAAAGGAGCTATTCAAGAATTTTTCTGTTTTTTGCATAGCGCTTTGATTCTGAGTTCTTATTAATCTTTCGTTTAAGATATTCGATCCCTTTAAACCTTTAGATAAAATAGTACCTAATCTTGAATCTAAAAGAGGGTTTAAGGGAGTTCCTATTCTTGATGGATCATTATTCTGCTGGTTTTCTGAGAAACCCCTCCATTCAGAGGAAAAATCTACTAAATGTGCAAATAAAACAAGTCCACAATTTTTACAAATTACATCTCCTCTTTTTTTATCTTCAATTAAGTCTTCTCCATTACACTCGTTACATTTTTCTGGATTTACATGAAATTCACTTATTCGAGCATTTTCAGGTCTGTTAGAATACATCATTTTCTAAATTAAAGGAGTGTATAAAAAATTTTTTAAATTTTAAATTTAAAAATGGATAATCTTCACAAAATTAATGTTTATTCTTGTTCGGATGGGATTTCTATAGATCAGATTAAAATTCCAAATGTTTTTAAGTGTCCTATTCGAACTGATATCATTCAATTTGTTCATCAAAGTATGTCGAAAAATAAACGACAACCTTATTCCGTAAGTTCAAATTCTGGAATGAAAACTAGCGCTTCTTCTTGGGGAACTGGTCGGGCAGTGGCAAGGGTCCCCCGTGTTCCAGGAAGCGGGACGCATCGGAGTGGTCAAGGAGCAATTGCTAACTTTTGTAGAGGCGGGAGAATATTTGGACCCACAAGAATATGGAGAAAATGGCATCATAGAATTAATAAAAATCAACGAAGACGAGCCATTATTTCTGCTATCGCATCAACAGGAATAATTTCTTTAATTATTGCTCGAGGACATAATATTTCTCGAGTACCGGAGGTGCCTTTAGTACTTGAAAATGCGACTGAATCCTTGATTAAAACAAAAGATGCACTCAAAGGGTTGGCCAATTTGGGAGTAATTCATGATATTCTAACGAAAAAAAAAAAAAAGGCTCGGTCTGGTAAAGGAAAAATGCGAAATAGGAAGTATAATAAAGTTCAAGGCCCCTTATTTATTTATGAAAAATCTATTCGTTCTTTAAGAAATATTCCTTCTTTAGCAATTTGTTCAATTAATTCTTTAAACCTACTAAAATTAGCACCTGGCGGTCACATTGGAAGATTTTGTATATGGTCCTATAATTCTTTTCTACAATTAGACAATATTTATAATTCTAATGAAACTGATTCATTTAATAAAAAAATTTCTTTGTGAAAAATATTTCCCCATTCCAAAAAAGTTAATTCAATTTAAGTTAAAAATATTTTAGAATAGGTGATGGTAGAGGATAAATAAAATAATAGACCAAGTCCACAATAAAAAAATAAAAAGAATGAAGATATAATTTAAAGTAAAAAAAATTACAATTAAGAAAAATTTTTTTTATACATTAATGTATCTGTTTTAATTTATCTTAAAAGCATAAAGAATAAGGCTTATATTATCAATCTACTTATTTATATGTTAAACTCCGTCAAAGCAAATGCATTTGATATTGAAAATTTGCTTAATTTATCCGACTTAAATAGATATAAAATTTTTTGTTTTTTAAAATAAGTTTTTTTTTTTTTCATAAAAGAAAAAGTACTATAAATTTCCAAAGAACTTTTTAAATTTAAAAAAGGAATTTTTTTAGATAAAATTAAAAAAAATAAATTATAATGGGAATTTTTCTTCTTCTCATAACAACTTATTAAAACTTCTGAAACTGTAGGTTTATTTTGAAAGTTGTCAGTATTAGTTGAAATAGAAATTTTTCTTTTTTTTAATATGAATTTAAATTTTCCAGATAACAAAATTTCATCGCAAATTGATTGACAAAAATATTTAATTTGTTTTGAATTAAAAAATTTAACAAATAAATTTGCTTCAAAATTTCTTCGAAAGGAATAAATTGAAAAAATATTAAATTTTTCGATTAATTTCAGATTTTTAATGCTTTTAAAATTTTTTTTTTTAATTAAAAAAAATTGAAAAAATTTATTATCATAGTTAGAAAAATATCTATTTTTTTTAAATTCGGAACTTTTTTTTTTTAAATTTATGATTTCAAAGTATATATTTAATTTACAGCTGATTTTTTTGTAATCCTTTAAAAAATGAATCAATTTAAAATTTTTGGAACTCAAAATAAAATTTGTTATTTTATTGTCTAAAAAGCTTAGGATGAGATTTCCAAAGAAAAAGTTAATCTTAAAATTTTCGATTAAATTTTTCAAAAAAATAAAATAATTAATTGAATTTCCAATAAAGCTACCAATTACAATAACCATGTATTAGATCTAAAGTAATATGAATTTTTTAAATTAAATTAAAATAAAAGTTATAATTAGTATTAAATTAAAATAAAAGTTATAATTAGTATTA
>Ga0115006_10000089_pt1 | contig 42703 bp, 36 predicted proteins | sample ArcOceMetagenome_3_FD_88943 | JGI IMG/M metagenome (GOLD analysis project Ga0115006, IMG submission 88943) | Marine eukaryotic phytoplankton communities from Arctic Ocean - Arctic Ocean- Svalbard ARC20M Metagenome | ecosystem: Environmental > Aquatic > Marine > Oceanic | place: Arctic Ocean...
CTGTCTGATCGGTGTCGGCGTCTACCGACTGCCAGCTCTGCGGCTGCAGTCCATCCCAGTGTTGCAACAATTGGTGCATCGGCTTGGCAAATTGCTCAATCCCCACCGCACAAGCCAGACCTTTGACTTTATTGCGCAAGAACCAACGCGTCGCGCGCCGCACCAACTTGATTAAAATGTGTAACAGATCGAGTTGTCGCGTCGCCGACACGCCGCTCTCATCAGATTCGATCGACAGCCACAACTCGTCGATCCCAAGCACATTAACAACCACCGTCAATGCCCTGACAACCTCGGCCGCGCTGGCGCCAGTAGCTTCCATCTGGCGATAGAAAAAACTAAAACCAAAGCGATCCACCAGATCGTTAGCCAGTTGTGTGGCGGCGATTTCTGCGGCCAATTGATGACTGTTAATGGCCCCTCCACAATACTCTGTCAGCATTCGTGGAAAGGCTTTTTCAACCGCATCGGCCAACCAAGCATCGGCCAGCAGGTCAGCGTCCAGTAACGCTTCCTTTAACATGACCTTGGAATAACATACCAGCACCGACAATTCGGGACGAGTCCAGGGTGGTTGCTTGCGCGCAACTCGCTCGCTCAGCTGATCTTCGCTCGGTAAAAACTCAAACTTTCGGTCCAACAGCCCCAGGTCTTCGAGCCATACCACAAAGCGCTGGTACTCGGCATTTTGCTGCTCACTCCGATGCAGAGCCAGACTGATAGCTTGGGTCTGGCGAGCATTATTACGCAACACCTTATCACCCACCGCCTCGGTCATGGATGCGAGCAATTCATTGCGCTGTTGCACGCTGAGATCGCCATCCATCACCTTGGCATTCAGCAGGATCTTGATATTCACTTCATGGTCAGAACAGTCGACTCCGGCGGCGTTGTCTATAAAGTCGGTGTTGCACATGCCACCCAAGCGACTAAATTCGATACGGCCGAGTTGGGTAATCCCAAGATTACCGCCCTCGCCCAATACCCGGGCGCGCAATTCGTCGCCGTTGACCCTAAGGGTATCATTGGCCTTATCGCCAACCGCATCGTGACTCTCGGTACTGGCTTTTATGTAGGTACCGATGCCGCCATTCCAAAGTAGATCGACCGGGGCTATCAGCAGCGCACTGATCAGTTCATTGGGGGTCATTTGATCGGTATCGATGGCAAAGCGCTGTTTAATTTCCGCGCTGAGCTCGACCATTTTAGCGCTTCGAGAATAGATCCGCGCTCCCGGCGAAAGCAGCGACCGATCAAAATCTTGCCAACTGCTACCGGCGGTCTCGAACAGTCTCCGGCGCTCGGCGTAGGTGCGCGACGCGTCGGGATTTGGGTCGATAAAAATATGCAGATGATTAAACGCACCGATCAACTGGATGTGCTCCGACAACAACATGCCATTGCCAAACACATCACCGCCCATATCGCCGATGCCAATAACGCTAAAATTTTGATTTTGAATATCGACACCGAGTTCGCGAAAGTGCCGACGTACAGCTACCCAGGCTCCCCGCGCGGTAATACCCATGGCCTTGTGATCGTAGCCATGACTGCCGCCTGAGGCAAAGGCGTCGCCCAGCCAAAAATTGTGTTGCTCAGAGAGTTGGTTGGCGACATCGGAAAAAGTTGCCGTACCCTTATCGGCAGCCACTACCAGATAGGGATCGTCACCATCGCGTCTGACCACATCGGGCGGCGGAATGATTTCACCAGCGAGATAGTTATCGGTAATGTCCAGTAATGCCTGAATATACAGCTGGTAACTGGCTGTGCCCTCCGCTAGCCAGGCGTCGCGACCAGCGGCTATTGTCGCCTGTTTGGCAACAAAGCCGCCCTTTGCGCCGGTTGGAACAATCACCGCATTTTTAACTTGTTGCGCCTTTACCAAACCGAGCACTTCGGTACGATAATCTTCCAACCGATCCGACCAGCGCAAACCGCCCCGGGACACCTTACCGCCGCGCAAATGAACGCCTTCAAAGCGCGGCGAGTAGACGAATATTTCTCGCACCGGTCGAGGTTTGGGAGCCCGCGCAATCTGTTCGGTAGCAAACTTTACCGATAGGTAGGGTTTGGCCTCGCCAGACGCGCATCGCTGATAGAAATTACACCGCTGCGTCGCCTCCATCAACTCAATATACGCACGCAAAACATTGTCTTGGCTGATATTTTCGACCTTATCCAACTGGCTCATCAGACCTGTCTTAATTTCTTCTGCCAGCGCGCCATCGTCCATGTCCGGCCTGTTTGCAGGGTCGAACAAGGCCTCAAAAAAGCGCATAAGGCCAGCGCATATCCGGTGGTGTTCAGCGAGCGTATTGGCAATAAAATCTTGACTATAAGACACTCCCAACTGCTTTAAATATCGCGCATACAGCCGGAATAAGGCGACGCTGCGCCAGTCTAAGCCAACGGCAATGAGCAATCGATTAAAACGGTCGTCCTCAGCATCTCCAGACCATATTGAGCGCAGCGCGGCGCTGAAATTTGCGCTGATTTCGTCGATCTCAACAATCACCTCAAGGGTTGTCTGAAGCGCAAAATCCTGCACCCAAATGGCGTCCTGATCACGCAGTGATATTTTATAGGGGCGCTCCATCAAAACTCGAAAACCCATATTTTCCAGCACTGGAATCATATCCGAGAGCGCCACCGGTTCGCTGCGATGAAATAACTTCAAGTGAAGATCGTCGCCCACCTCCGACGTGCGCAAGCCAATACCCAACGCCGAATCAGCCGAGAGGTTTTCCAGTAAATAGACATCTTGCAACGCTTGCTGCGGCGTATAATGCTCTTTGTAGGCCTCTGAAAATGCCTGCGAAAACCCCCGCACCAGCGCCGAACCGCGGTGCGGTCCAAATTCATGATTGGCAACCTCGGCAAAGTCGTCATTCCAATTGGAAGCGATTCGGGCGACCAAGGCCTCAAGCTCGCTAATACTCATTTCTACCGACCCAGCCGCAGAGACTGGAAACAGCAAATAAATCCGCACCAGCATCGATTCAGGCAGAAAAAAGCTCGCAAAGGTACTCTCTCCAGCCTCGAGGTAATCCTCGAACTCGCGCTGAATTTTCTCGCGTACCCGGGTACTAAACAATTCGCGTGGAATAAATACCAAACAACTGACAAATTTTTCAAATTGATCGCGGTGGGCAAATACCCTAATTGCGTTGCGCTCATAAATTTGCCAAATACCAATCAGCGTTTCAAGCAACTCATCGGCCGGCATTTGCAATAACTCGTCGCGCGGGTAACCATCGGCGATTGTCCGCAACGATTTGTGATCATGGCTGTCGACGGCAAATCCTGCGTTTTCAAGGAGCCACTCAACGCGACTGCGTAATATCGGTATGCGCGCGCTGTTCGACGAATAAAACCGCGAACTGTGCAATCCCATAAAGCGCAACTCGCCAATCGCATGACCACTCTCGTCGAGTCGTTTCACCACCACGTAGTGCGCATAGCCGCTGCGGTGAATATGCGAGCGATGCGAGGATGTCGCAAAACTGAGAACTTGGTCGTCGCTATAGAGTGCTTTTACGCCGCTGCTGAGTTGATCTAGCGGACGCGACAATGGTTGATCCCGGTCGCCGAAAAATAGTCCTAAGCGGCTATTTTCCACTTCGCACAACGTCTGCTGACCCTCTCGCTGCTCTAAGGTAAAAGCGATACAGCCCAAAAATACAAACGCCCCGTCGTACATCCAACGCAAAAATGCCAGGCTCTCATCGCGCTCGTGGCACTCTGGCATCAGGCGTTCCAATTCGTCGATCACGTTGACCAATTCGCCACGTATACGACTAAAATCGCCCACCACTAAATCTATATCGTGCAAAACATCCACTAATTGTTGCCGAATCGGTGCGATTTCCTCAGTCTCTCGGGGTTCAATCTCAACCGTGATGATCGCCTCGAGTCGGGTTCCAGACGTCTCCTTGGCGGCGATGGATGTGGCCATGCCATCGTCGTCGCGCCCGATCCAAAGTGGCGTACTGCGAAGATTGTAAATTGTAGGCCCTCGGGCATTTAACGAAATGCGCAACGAATCGACTAAAAAAGGCCTATCCGGCCCGTTGATGTAAATCAGCGTGTGGTCGCTCTCCCAGCCATGGGTATCTTGGCTGGGGTTATATATCTCTATTTGCCCGGTGTAATTGCCGTCGACAAAGCAGTCTTCACTGGGCGCGCGCATGCATCGATAAAGTCCGTTAAGATTCCAAAAAATCATCTCCAACGGGCGATTCAAATAATCAATATCCAAATGATCCTGCACCGCATGGGCGATAAAGTCTTCGAATAATTGCTGTTCAGTAGCCTCCACATGTTGGTGTGAAAGTGCCCGCAGGGCCTGAAGTAAATGTTGCTTATTATTGTTGTTTTTTTGCATATCCATAGCTAATATCTGCAACCCTGTGCCAGTTGGTGTTTCTTTGGTAACGAATAAAAATGCACAGCTTTGGCAGTGCCATCAGACCGCTTCGGAGACTGTTAAGGATCCCGAAACAAAGCCCTCTGTGGATTTTATTCGCCGACCATCACTATATAACTATAATGGAGTGCAATGCACAGGAAAAGCGCATTTTAGCGGTGATATAGTGCGCCGCCGCCGAACAAGAGCTAAGCACGAGCTGTGGCCGCCGACCGACAAATTAACGGGGCTTAAAACATCGATACAGGAGTAATGCATTGCAATCGCGAATCAATCAATTACAAACTTGGCTGAGTGGCAAAATCGTTGGCCAAGAGGCGCTGATCGAACGACTGATGATTGCGCTTTTAGCCGACGGCCATCTGCTGGTTGAAGGGGCGCCGGGGCTCGCCAAGACCAAGGCCATCAAAACGCTGTCAGAGGGGCTCGAAGCCGACTTTCACCGCGTCCAGTTCACCCCCGACCTGCTGCCCGCCGACATCACCGGCAGCGATATCTATCGCCCCCAAGAAGGCACTTTCGAATTTCAATCGGGCCCGTTGTTTCATAACTTGGTGCTCGCCGACGAAATAAATCGGGCCCCGGCAAAAGTCCAATCGGCGCTCCTCGAGGCGATGGCAGAACGGCAGATCACGGTCGGTAAAAAAACCTACAACCTGCCCGATCTGTTTCTGGTTATGGCGACCCAAAACCCCATCGAACAGGAGGGTACCTATCCCTTGCCCGAGGCCCAGATGGATCGATTTTTAATGCACGTAATGGTCGACTATCCGGCACCGCATACCGAGCAATTAATTCTCGAGCTATCCCGCCAGGAAACCCTAAAGACCGCGTCGCAAACGATTGCCAAAATTGACCAGGCAACGCTATTTACCGCGCGCCAACAGGTATTGCAAGTGCATATGTCAGAGCCCGTCGAGGCTTACCTGGTGCAGATTATTCTCGCTACACGCAACAGCAGTGACTATGGCGGCGACCTTGCAGACTGGCTCGATTACGGAGCCAGTCCACGGGCGACGATAGCGTTGGATAGATGCAGTCGCGCGCTGGCTTGGCTCGACAACCGCGACTACGTGACGCCGGACGATGTCCGCAGCGTCGCCCACGACATCTTGAGACATCGCCTGATACTGAGCTTTGAAGCCGAAGCGGCCGGCGTTTCTGCGAATCGCGTCATCGACTTGCTGTTGCGAACCGTGCCGTCAGCTTAGAGCATTGTTATGTCGAACACCGTCGATACCAATCAAAATCCCGCGACCGCAAGCGTCAAAGACATGGTGCGTCTTCGCTATGCAGCACGAGAACTGACCAACTTTCCGAATTTGATGGCCCGCCAAGCAACCGCCGGCGGTCATCGATCGCGCTTTCGAGGTCGCGGCATGGATTTTGATCAGGTGCGCATCTATCAACCCGGCGACGATATTAGATCGATCGACTGGCGAGTTACCGCGCGCACCCAAACGGCGCATACAAAAATATTTAGCGAGGAGCGAGAAAGACCTATTTTGGTAATCTGTGACCTGCGCGGCGCAATGTTTTTCGGTAGCCAACGCCTGAAGTCGGTGGTCGCATGTGAAATTTCAGCGGCCCTCGCTTGGGCAGGAATAGCCGCCAATGACCGTGCCGGGGGCTTGGTATTTGGTCAACAACAGCAGGTAGACGTCAAGTCTCGACGCAGCCATCATGCAGTGCTGCAGTATATTCATGCGCTGCAAGATTTTAGTAGTGAACTCTTGGAATCTCACCCCGAGCGCTATTGTTTGGCCGACATCCTCGAGGAGTCGAGACGTTTTGTACTGCCCGGTTCGACGCTCTTTATCGTCAGCGATTTTCACGATTTTGACGCGTCCTGCCACCGCCACTTATTTGAATTGGCGCGCCATGGTAATCTCAATCTATGCCATGTTTTCGATCCCCTGGAGGTCGAACTGCCACCGCCCTCGGTCTATGCGGTTGGCGATGGCGATAGCCAGACGCTGCTCGACAGCCGCAGCGGCGAACTGCGACGCCACTACGCCGAGGCTTACCAAGAGCGTGTTAACGATCTGCGCGCCACCGCCGAACGATTAGCTGCCGGGCTTCTCAGCTTTAATACCTGTGACAGTATCCTACCCGTTCTCGCTCGCGCTTACGGTAAACGTTCGAATCGAGCGAGACGATAAGTGAGCCATCGCCGATGAATAATCCAGATCCACTCGCCGATTTGCGCGATATCCATCTGCCCGAGGCCATTTCAATCTGGCCGCTAGCGCCGGGGTGGTTTGTTGTTATCGCACTGTGCCTCGCAGCAATCGCCTGGCTAGCCTGGCGATTAAATCACCGCCATCGCTCGCGCCTCTATCGGCGTCAGGCGCTGCAACAACTACAGCGCATCATCGATGAGGAACATTCTCCACAGCAGCTACAACGCCTTTTTGCGCTGTTGCGGCAAACCGCAAACACCGTTTATGGTGAGCAGCGATTCAGTAGCCTCGGGGTTGTAGATTTTATCGACTTCCTCAAGGCAAGCAGTCATCTCCAGTTGTTTGACTGTGACCAAGAGGCCCTGCAAAGGGCCCTGTATGCCTCGGACAATGACGCAACCGCTGATGATTACCAACAACTATGCACAATCCTAGCCCGCGATACGCGGCGTTGGATTAGCCAGCATCGCGCCGATCATCCTCGGGGCCATGCATGCTGAGCTTTCTCTGGCCATGGGTTTTAGCACTCGCGCCCCTGCCCATCGTCTATCGTTGGCTACGCGCTGAAAAACCACTCCAGGTCGCCGCTCTACGAGCTCCAATGCTCGTCGCTGCAGCCGAAAGCCAGCCGACAATGGCCCGCAGTCAATGGCGCAATCTGCTCATATTCTTGCTCCTTTGGCTCTGCTGGTTGAGTACGCTGGCGGCCTTAGGTCGCCCGGTATGGGTCGGCGAACCGGTTGCCCTGCCGACCAGTGGGCGAGATATCTTACTGGCAGTGGATATTTCAGGCAGCATGGAGCGCGACGACATGCAGATCGGTGGTCGTCAGGTAAATCGACTGGTCGCGGTTAAATCGGTGGTCGGTGACTTCGTCATAAAGCGCGACGGCGATCGCCTCGGGTTAATTCTGTTTGGCGAAAAAGCCTATTTACAAACCCCCCTGACCTTCGATCGGCAGACCATGCAAACCCTTCTCAACGAAGCACAAATTGGCTTTGCCGGACAGGGTACAGCTATTGGCGACGCGATTGGCGTGGCCATCAAACGTTTGCAGGAGCGACCGGAAAACCATCGCGTACTGATTTTACTCACCGATGGCGCCAACAACGCGGGGCAGTTGGACCCGCTCAAAGCGGCGAGTTTGGCAGCCCGTGCGCGGGTTAAGATCTATACCATAGGGATCGGCGCCGAGAGCCAGGAAGTATGGGGGCTCTTCGGCCGACAGATCAGCAATCCCGCGGCCGATTTGGATGAGGAGACACTCGTCGAGATCGCCGCAGCCACCGGCGGTAACTATTTCCGCGCCCGCAACCCAGCCGAACTTACCGCTATCTACCAACGACTCAACGAACTCGAACCGATCGAGCAGTCATCTGAGACCATTCGACCGATTGCGGCATTATTTTACTGGCCGTTGGGCGCGGCATTTCTGCTCGCTCTGTGCCTGGCATTGATTAGCAGTCGCCGGAGGCTGTATGTCTGAAGTACTCGCTGACTTTCATTTTTTACGCCCCCTATGGTTTTTGGGGTTATTGCCGGTGCTGGCTATTGCACTGCATCGCCGGTGGCAAAAGAAAAGCGTCGGCAACTGGCAAAAACTCATCAATCCGGCGCTATTGCCCTACTTGATCCAGGGCGATCAAGCGACCTTGCAACCCAGCGGCATGGGCAAAACCACGGTCTGGTGCGCCGCCTGGCTGCTGGCGTGCGCGGCACTGGCAGGACCGACTTGGCAACAACTGCCGCAACCAGTGCACAAGCAGGAATCGGCGCTAATACTGATTTTGGATCTATCCCCTTCGATGTTGGCAGAGGATATCGCGCCGAGTCGCTTGGTACGCGCGCGCTATAAGGCCATCGATATCCTCGCCAAACGCAACGAGGGCTATACCGGTTTAGTGGTGTACTCGGGCAGTGCGCACGTGGTCTCGCCACTCACCGAGGACGCCAACACCATTGTCAGCATAGTACCGACTCTGACGCCGGCGCTGATGCCCAGCTACGGCAGTCAAGTCGAGGAAGCCATCGAAAGTGCGCTAAAACTCGCAGAGAATGCCGGTTTCGAACGCGGCGATCTGATCCTTATCACCGATGGCGTAGCCCGCGTAGCGATGCGCACGATCGATCGAGCGATGCGCGACGCGACGTCTTACAGACTTTCAATACTGGGCGTTGGTACTGCCGAGGGAGCCCCTATACCGTTGGCATATGGTGGCTTTTTGAAAAACGATAAAGGCAACATATTGGTGCCCAAATTGGACCCATCAGTGCTTCGCGAGTTGGCTACGAACAATCGCGGCATCTACCGTTCACTGGGCAATGATGACAGCGATATCGACGCGTTAATGGCCATATCCGAAGAAGTTATACCCCATAGAACACGCCAGCTAGAGCGAGAGTTTGACCTCTGGGACGACCGCGGTCACTGGCTTATCTTTTTGTTACTGCCATTAATTATCAGTGCCTTTCGGCGAGGTACGGTGGTGGTGGTATGTCTGGCGCTGGTGCCGCTGCTATACCCATCAAAAAGCGTCGCACTCGAATGGCTCGACCTCTGGCAACGCCGTGACCAACAAGCCGCCGAAGCGCTTAACAATGGCGATGCGCAGACCGCGCAAGCGCTGTTTGAGGACCGCCAATGGCGCGCGAGTGCCGCTTACCGCGCCGGCGACTATGCCAGCGCCGCCGAGGATTTCAACCACGCCGACGCGCCTAGCAATGCCGACGCGCACTACAATCGCGGTAACAGTCTGGCCAAAGCCGGCGATCTCGAGGCTGCCGTCGACGCCTACCGACGGGCGCTTGAACTAGCACCCGAATCCGAGGACAGTCTGCACAACAAGCAGTTGGTGGAGAAATTGCTCGAGCAGCAACAACAAGGCGAGAATCAGGAGCAGGAGCAGGAGCGGGAGCAGGAGCAGGAGCAGGAGCAACAATCGAAGCGTGACCAGGATCGACAAAACGATCAATCAGATGACGATCCATCACCCGACGACAACTCCGATGAGCAGCAACAACCCGCCGATCCGGAAAGCCAAGATTCGCCTGACACGCCCGAGCAACAACAGACCGAAACGCCACCTGACGAGCGCCAGCAACCGAGCCCAGAAGAGCCGGCCACCGAAAGCCCAGAAGAGCGTCAAGCGCAACAGGAACTCGAACAGTTACTGCGCAGTGTCCCGGACGACCCTGGGGGATTGTTGCGGGCAAAATTTGAACACCAGGCGCGCCAGCGAGCCAACCAGCCGCGGCGGCCCAGCCCACCCAACAATGAAGCATCGGAGCGCTATTAAATGTCGACCCACAACCCCGTGCCAACCGCGGAGCCAGCCGCCCTATGAAACGATTCGCCGGTAACATTACGCCACTAGCCATCATGGTCATGCGCCACATGGTCGGCGTTTTAGCGCTGCTTTTACTGGCATCTAACGGTCACGCTGCCTTGACCGCGTCTATCGACCGCAGCTCGGTCTATGATAACGAGAGCGTGCAACTAACGCTCCGCGTAGACGCGCAAGTTGGCAACGTACAACTGGATGTCAGCGCTCTCAATAGCGACTTCGAAATTATCTCCAACAACCGGCAGCAGCAGTACACCGTCAGTAATGGTCGTGCGAAATCATCCACCGAGTGGAATCTGGTGCTTATCCCGCGTCGTACCGGCAACCTAGTGATTCCGTCACTCAAGTTGCGCGGCGAAGTCAGCAATGCGCTGGAATTAAAGGTTCAACCGAGCGCAAGTCGCTCATCCACCAGTGCCAATGTGCGACCGATCTTTGCCGAGGCGGTGGTCGACAAAGACAGCGTGTATGTGCAACAACAGATCTTGTTGACGCTGCGGCTTTATACCTCGGTTTCACTGACCGACTACAACCTAACGCCGCTCACCGTCGACGGAGCCATCGTGCGACAGGTGGCTGAAAATCAATATCAAAAGCGCGTCGATGGGCGCGACTATCTGGTCATCGAAGTACGCTTCGCAGTCTTCCCGCAAACCAGTGGCAAATTGACCATTCCAGCGCAACGCTTTGGTGCGTTTGAAGCCCCCCGCCAACGCCAATTTGGCGGCTTTAGTCAGCGCGGCAATCAGGTCTTGCGCAATACCGACAGCAAACAAATCGAGGTATTGCAGCGGCCCGCACAAATCGCCGGAGATCAGTGGATGCCAAGCGCGCAGGTGGAACTGACCGAAACCTGGAGTAGCGACCTTGGCGAGCTCCGCGTCGGCGAGCCCGTCACCCGCAGCATTACCATCACCGCCGAAGGGCTCACCGGCGCGCAAATTCACCCGCTAAACTTCGCCGCCGCTGATGACCACCGCGTCTATCCAGACAAGGCGCAATTGGAAACCCGCAATACTGACGATGGTGCGCTGGGTGTGCGCATAGAATCCATGGCGTTGGTACCCAACCGCGAAGGACAGATCCAGCTCCCCGCGCTCGAGGTCGCGTGGTGGAACACGCGCACTGGACAACCCGAACGCACGGTTCTCGCGGGGCGCGTACTGCAAATAGCCGCCGCCGCTGCAGAACGCCAAGCGAATTTGCCGACATCGGCGGTGCCGGGCGCCGAAACGCCACTCGAGGCATCCGCTGCGCCGGAGAATGTGGCGCAGCCCTCGCGCCTACTAATGATCTCTCTATCGGCCAACGCGCTGCTGTTAAGTGCGTTTGCCGGCCTGTTACTACTGCGCACAAGAGGCGCAGTACAGCCGCCCACCAAGAACCTCGATAGGCCCGCTCAAAATCGCCCAGGTCTCAAGCAACAACTTAAAACCATGCGTCGCGAAGCGGCTGAAAATAATTTACTCGGTATGCGTCAAAGCATTTTACAGTGGGGGCAAACGCTATTGCCGGATACGCCGCCAAAAACATTGCAAGCGCTCGCTGAGCAGTTACAGGACAGCATTTTACGCACCGAGTTTGCCGCGCTCGACGCTCACTTGTACGATCAGAAAAGTTCTGCAACCATCGATTTAGATCGCCTTTTCGATCAACTCGGACGACAGACGGTACAGCCAACCACAACGCAGCGAAGCGGCGAGCGGCCGCTGCAACCTCTCTATCCAACCGGCGGGAGTCGATAACGCCAGTCACTGGTGGTAAGCTTTGCGGAACAGCTAGTTGGCTAAGCCCGAGAGCGTCGGCAATCGGAAAAAACAACTTCAACAATGGGACTCCCGATGAGTAATCCCCCTCAAAAAAAACCACACCGAGACTACTGGCGGGCCAATCTTAGCTTGCTCGCCAAGCTGTTATCTATTTGGTTTATGGTATCGTTCGGCTGCAGTATTCTCTGGATCGACTGGCTCGATCAATTTTCATTTTATGGTTTTAAGCTGGGCTTTTGGTTTGCGCATCAAGGCGCTATTTTAGTTTTTGTGGTACTTATTTTTGTCTATGCATGGCGCATGAAAGCACTCGACAGACAGTTTGACGTAGCCGATTCAGACCACCATCCTGAGAAAACATCGTGAGCACTCAAGCACTGACCTACCTGCTGGTCGGATTGTCCTTTGCGCTGTATATCGGCATCGCAATTTGGTCGCGGGCGGCTTCCACTAAAGACTTCTACATTGCCGGGGGCGGGATTCACCCCTTAGCCAATGGCATGGCCACCGCGGCCGACTGGATGAGCGCGGCGTCTTTTATTTCCATGGCCGGGATCATTTCCTTTATCGGCCGCGATGGCTCGGTGTATCTATTGGGCTGGACCGGGGGCTATGTGTTACTGGCGTTATTGCTCGCCCCCTACCTCCGCAAATTTGGCCGTTTTACCGTTCCCGATTTTATTGGCGAGCGCTACTATTCGCAAACCGCGCGAATGGTCGCGGTGGTCTGTCTGATCTTTGTATCGTTCACCTATGTCGCGGGTCAAATGCGCGGTGTTGGCATTGTGTTCTCGCGCTTTCTCGAGGTTGAGGTCGAGACTGGCGTGATCATCGGCATGGCGGTGTTCTTCATGTACGCGGTGCTTGGCGGCATGAAAGGCATCACCTACACCCAAGTCGCGCAGTACTGCGTACTGATTTTCGCCTATATGGTACCGGCAATTTTTATATCCTTAATGATCACCGACAACCCCATCCCTCAACTCGGGTTTGGCGCGGAGGTCAACGATGGATCGCAACAATCGGTGTTGCAAAAACTCGACGGCGTACTGACAGAACTCGGATTTGATCGCTACACCGAGGGCAGTAAATCGACCATCGATGTATTTGCGATTACCGCCGCCCTGATGTTTGGCACGGCCGGCTTACCGCACGTATTGGTGCGGTTTTTCACCGTGCCAAAAGTATCCGACGCGCGACTATCAGCTGGCTATGCGCTAGTTTTTATCGCCATTCTTTACACCACTGCGCCCGCGGTCGCGGCCTTTGCGCGGCTCAATCTAATCGATACGGTGAACAATACGCCCTACGCTGAAGCGCCCGCATGGTTTAGCCAGTGGGAGGACACCGGACTGGTTGCGTGGCAGGACAAAAATGCCGATGGCCGCATGCAATACCGCGCCGGGAGCGCCCTATCGCCAACCAAACCGGCGTTCACTGGTGCCCGAGGCGAACTTGGCGAACGCCTACTGAGCAATGCACCCACGGACAGTGCCAACGAGGTCTATATCGATCGCGATATTATCGTCCTCGCCAACCCGGAAATTGCCGGATTGCCCGGCTGGGTGATTGCATTGGTTGCCGCGGGTGGTGTCGCCGCTGCGCTGTCGACCGCAGCGGGCCTGCTGCTGGTTATCTCAAGCGCGATATCCCACGACCTGTTAAAACAGACGCTGATGCCGCAAATAAGTGAACAGCAAGAACTACTGGCGGCTCGACTGGCCGCGGCAGTCGCCGTCTGCATCGCTGGGCTGTTTGGTATCTACCCACCGGCGTTCGTAGCCCAAGTAGTCGCTTTCGCCTTTGGGCTGGCCGCCGCTTCGTTGTTCCCAGCGCTTTTACTGGGCATTTTTTCCACCTCGGTGAACCGCGAGGGCGCGATTGCCGGCATGCTATCGGGACTGACCTTTACCTTTGCCTACATCGTCTACTTCAAGTTCGCCATGCCGCAACTAAATAGCGCCGAACATTGGCTGTGGGGCATTTCGCCCGAGGGCATCGGCGCGCTTGGCATGCTGTTAAACTTCGCCATTGCGATATTGATAAGTCGCGTCACTGCGCCACCGCCCGCCGACGTCCAAGCGTTGATCGAGACCATCCGCATCCCAGCGAGCAAGTGAATCAAGCCCGAGGCGGCCCTTGCACCTACAGGGATTTGGTGACAATTTCCTGAATATCCTTGGCCAAGCCGCCGTGGTCCGCAACCTGTTGCAGCGCATGGCGCATGGCCTCACCATGCGGCTCTGCAAACTTTCTCCAGCGCGTCAGTGGTGTTACCAAACGCGCCGCAACTTGCGGGTTAATGGCGTTTAATTGGGTGATATACCGCGCTAGAAATGCATAACCACTGCCGTCTGGGGCGTGAAAATTCACCAGATTAGCTTGGCAAAAGGCGCCGATCAGACTGCGCACCTTGTTCGGGTTTGTAATACTGAAATGTGCGTGTTCGAGCAATGCCTCAACCCGAGCCAAGCCGCCCGCCTGAGGATTTGTTGCCTGTATCTGCAACCAGAGATTAATCACCAATGCCTCATCTGACCACTGCTTTTCAAATGATTCTAGCGCGCGACTGGCGAAATCGCCGGCGGTTGGACAATTGACCAGCGCTCTGAGCGCTGCCGATTGATCGGTCATATTGTCGGCTGTTTGAAATTGCTGCCATGCCAACTGAACGCCGACATCGGTCAACATCAAATAATCCAGCGCCGCATTTTTTACACTGCGACTGCCAATTTGCTGCGCCTCAGGACTGTAATTTTGTTGCTGATTGTGCCGCTCATAGAGCCTTTCCAAAGGAGCTTGCAACATCCCCGCCAACGTCGCCCTAACGAACTGACGACCGTCGTGCACTGCGATAGGATTGACCTCGGCGCCGGTCTCATGCAACAGAGCCTCGCCCGGCAGCTGTAGCATCAAGGCGACCATCGCCGCGTCCAGCTCGGCGTCGTCCAGCAGGCCTTGGTAGGCGTCAACCAGCGTGCCATCGAGTTCTAACGGTAAATCGTGCTGGCTGTTAAACGCCTGCTGCTGAAGAATATTGAGCGCTAACTGTTGACCCGCATCCCAGCGATTAAAGCCGTCGCTGTCGTGAGTCATCAGGTGCGCGAGTTGCGCGCTGGTGTATGGGTAGTGCAGTTTGACCGGCGCGGAGAACCCTCTCAATAGCGATGGCACCACCTCGCCAGCCACATTTTCGATCACCACCTGCTGCTCAGCCTCGGTCACATCAATCACCAATTGCTGATCACCGGCGGCGTTCAGCGGCGCATCGGAGCCATCGGCTGACAACAGACCGAGCACGACTGGAATCAGGAAGGGCGCTTTATCGGTCTGTCCGGGGGTGTCTGGACAGTGCTGTTGAAACTTGAGCGTCAGTTCTCGGCGCTCCTCAGAATAGCTCGAAGTCACATCCAGACGCGGCGTTCCAGATTGCTTGTACCAGAGTCTGAACTGGCTCAAATCTCGACCACTGGTCTCCTCCATAGCAACGACAAATTCTTCGATGGTCACCGCCTGTCCATCATGGCGCTGAAAATACAGGTCGGTAGCCTGCCGAAACAGCTGACTGCCGAGCATACTGTGTAGCATACCGACAATTTCGGCACCCTTTTCATAGATGGTAACGGTGTAAAAATTATTTATCTCCATATAGGAGTCCGGCTGAACCGGGTGCGACATCGGCCCACCATCCTCGGCAAACTGATGGGTGCGTAAAAATGCGACATCCTGAATCCGCTTGACCGTCGGCGAGTTCATGTCGGCTGAAAATTGCGCGTCGCGAAAGACTGTAAAGCCCTCTTTCAGGCTCAGTTGGAACCAATCCCGACAGGTGACGCGGTTACCCGACCAGTTGTGAAAATATTCGTGAGCGACGATCGCCTCGACGTTTTGAAAAGACGCATCGGTGGTGGTCGCCGGGTTGGCAAGTACCGCGGAGGTATTAAAAATATTGAGTCCCTTATTCTCCATCGCCCCCATATTAAAGTCATCGACCGCAACGATCATGAAAATATCCAAGTCGTACTCGCGTCCATAGACTTCTTCGTCCCAGCGCATCGACTTCTTAAGCGATGTCATCGCATGCGCGCATTTATCGGTGTCTTTGTCCTCGACAAATATTTGCAGCGCCACGGTGCGTCCACTGCAGGTCACAAAACTGTCCTCGATCACGCTTAGCGAGCCGGCCACAAGCGCAAACAAGTAGGCCGGCTTTACAAACGGATCATGCCATACAACTCGGTGCCGCCCATCGCTCAAAATCTCGCGCGTGGTTGGATTTCCATTCGACAAGAGCACCGGGTAACGTTGCGCATCGGCGACTATTTCGGTGCTGAATTCGGACATGATATCCGGCCGGTCGAGATAAAAAGTGATCTGTCTAAACCCCTGGGCTTCACACTGACTGCAAAACATTCCACGGGATTGATAGAGTCCGTTAAGCGCAGTATTAAGTTGCGGTTGAATGTGCACCACGCTCTCCAACAGCGCCTGCTCCGGGAAATCAAAAATAGCCAGCGTCTCGCCATCGCGGCGATAATCGTCATCGCCAAGTAGTCGCCCATCGACGCTGAAACTCTGCAACTGCAGGTCGACGCCACCATCGAGCAGTAGCGTCCGATCGGCGTTTGGTTGGCACTGTGGATTGCGTCTGATGGCCATTTTTGCGCGCACCACGGTGATCTCATCGCCCAATTCAAAAGACAAATCTGTTCGATCGATTAAAAAATTCGAAACTTGGTAGTCGCTCAGATAAATGGACTTGGCTATTGCGTCTTTCACGGTATTCTCCTGTGGCCACTTTAGGCTACTTCACTTTAGGCTACTTAATGGTTAGCCAAGGGGTGTTTAAAAGGACTAAATTTTTGCTTGCCATGTCGCAGTATAGCTGAATTAACCGCGCTTCTAGGAATGCCACACCAGTGGTTTCTCATCGTCGTCGGGCAGCTCACAGGCGCTATTTTTGGGCGGCACATAACCCGTTCTTTGCGTTTCGGGTTGACGCATTTCGTAGGCGATCACCGCCTGCATACACAGCTCTCGCTGCTCGTCGCTCAGGCGCCTTCCATCGGGCCACTTGCCAATCTCAATGGCGCGCTTGAAGGCCTCATAGATCGCCGGCGTTAGCGTTTCGAGCAGTTGTTTAAATTCCATATCATTGACCTCAAAATCTCAACCATAGGCTAGGCTGTAAAAGCGAGTGATATACGCAGGCTATTGCCGATTGGCGCGCTTGTGGGATTCGACGTAGCCAAAAATCAGACCGAGCGCCATCCCCGCCAACAAACCACATAGATGCGCCGCATTGGCGATGCCTACTCCGAGTAAAAAATCCAACACGCCAGTCATACAAATCAACAACCAAGCAAGCATAAACCCAACCAATTCGCGGGGTAGGGCATAAATCGGGCGCGGAAATATCGCATGGTGTATCCAAAGGTATCCGAGCAGGCCATAGATCACCCCCGACATGCCGCCAAAACGCACCGATCCGGTCCATAGGTATTGGCCGACATTGGATGCTATGGCTATCGCGACGATCAGCATCAGGGCTTGAATTGAGCCCGCAGCGCGCTCAATCTTACTGCCTAAGAGCCCTAACCAAAGCGCATTAAAAATCAAGTGTAGAGCACCAAAATGAAGAAATATCGGCGTGATTAAGCGCCAATAATGGCCATCTTCCAAGCCTCCGAACAACAACACTTTCGGCACTGGAAAGCCATAGCTACCAAACGCGTAACCCACCAATGACAGCGCCAACAACACACTGATCAACGGGTTGGCGAGCGCTGAAAGTCGCGCTTTATCGACCATGCTTGGGGGACTCGGATCACCTAAATCATTCACCGTCGGCAACCACTCCAAGGCGACTGCCCCAGCCCAACTTGGATCGACAAACGCTGTAAAAATTATTATCCCGCGGGTGAATCAAGGTGATTTCTTTGGCATGCTTAGCGATACGAATAATGTCACCAGGTTGCGTGGTGTAATCATTGTGTCCATCGCAGGTAATCTGCGGCATCAATTCATTTCTCGTTCCGACGCGCAATTCGATGCGCGCACTGCCCTGCAATGCTATGGCGCGACTGCTCAGGGTGTGGGGGTTGAGCGGCACTACTACGATCGCGTCCAGTTCTGGGAACAGCAACGGCCCCCCGGCGGACAACGCATAGGCTGTGGATCCCGTCGGGGTCGCGACAATTAAGCCATCTGAGCGCTGACTGTAAACAAATTCGTTGTCTACATAGAGTTCAAATTCTAACATTCTCAGCGGCATACCAGGGTGCAATACGATATCGTTTAAGGCCGTCCCAGTAGCAATAATACTGCCGTTGCGAATAATCGTCGTCTCCAGCATAAATCGCTGAGTGCGTTGGTATTCGCCGCGAACCACCGGCATAACACGGTGTTCAATATCCTCGGGAGAGATATCGGTCAAAAACCCTAGACGCCCACGATTTATCCCCAGTAACGGAATACCGGTTGCCGCGACTTTGCGAGCCATACTCAGCATGCTGCCGTCGCCACCGACCACAATGGCCAGATCAATGTTACCCGGAAAGTCGTCAATCGTTCGTTGGACCGCCGCCGTACGACCCATCATCTGTGCCGTGCGGGATTCGAACACCACTTCCAAACCGGCATCTAATAAAACGCCCTCAAGCTTGCATAGGGAATCTTTGACCGCGAAAATATCGAGACTTGCAAGGAGTCCAATACGATTAAACTTGAACATAAAATTATCGCTTCCGATTGACAGGACGACCGTTCGCCATGACCTAACAAACCGTAAAATTGCAGTTATGCCACGCATCATAACCACTCGGGTCATTTTTTTCATTAGTCGCAAACAGCCTTTCGGCACACCCTTTGTGATGCTCGCGAAATCACCTCGCAACAAACCCATAAATTTAATCATAGGGCGCAAAATCACTTGTTTAGTCACCGCCAAATGATCGACAATAATACGTGAACTGATACCGCTACAGGCCATGGAGGGATTGTCGTGACAATGAAGATTAATACCGACCTCAAGCAAACAGTCGGCGTGCATTTCCAAGACAATGACTGGCGAGCCTCGCCCATAAAGGAAGTCCGCCGCAAGATGCTCGAGCGCCACACCGCGATATCTGGGATCGCCACCAGCCTGGTCGAATACCAAAAAAATAGCTACTTTACCGAGCATACCCATACCTACGGCGAGGAGTTTTATGTACTCGACGGCGTATTTTCCGACGAACATGGCGATTATGTCGCTGGCACCTACGTGCGCAATCCTCCCGGCACCTCTCATTCGCCGGCGGTAAACCTCGGCTGCACCATCTTCGTCAAACTTGGACAATTCCAACCGGGCGACGATACACCCGTGATCGTAGACACCGGCCGAGCAAGCTTTCAAGCGTTGCCGGAGCGACCCGGCGTTAACGTACTACCCTTGCACCAATACCGCGACGAGCAGGTGGCGGCGGAAATTTGGAGTGCCCAGCAATCGGTATCACTGGCCAATACCGGCGGCATCGAGATATTGGTGTTGGCGGGATCGTTCACCTATCGGGAAGAATCGTTTGACGCTCTAGACTGGCTGCGTTTACCCATCGGGGAACCCTTGCACGCGCAAGTAGCCAACGTCGACTGCAACGTCCTCCTCAAGCGCGGCCACCATATCGGGCATGGATTGGCTGTAGATTGAAAAAATAGTTGCCACCTCAGCAATGACTAAGAACGCGCCTTTGCGAATGCGCAGTCATGCAACCGCTGGCTCGCGCTACCAGGCCTTAAGTCGCGGCGATTATCACCCGCAAGATCGATCGCGATGGCTGGATTCGACCACCGCGCTTGAGACATAATGACCGCTTAGGCGATAGCTTTAGGAACTAGCATGTCGAACAGAACCTCGCCGGTTGGCCCAGGCACAGATGCATCGGTCAGATCGATTGCGCTCATCGGCATGCCCGGCTCGGGCAAGAGTACGCTGGGTATACTGCTGGCTAAAAAGCTTGGCTGGCATTTTTTAGACACCGATATCGGCATCCAAACCCGCGCCGGAGAGACCCTACAGCAGATCGTCGACGATCGGGGCTATATGCATCTGAGAAGCCTAGAGGAGCAAATCCTCCTAGAGGTTCCCCTGTCCCAATGCGTCATCGCCACCGGCGGTAGCGCGATTTATTCGACCGCGGGCATGGCGCATATTAAAACCATGGCGACAATCATCTATCTACAGGTGTCGGTTGACCAGCTACAGCGTCGCATCGACGACTACGGCCAGCGAGGCATCGCTCGGCGCCCTGAACAAAGCTTTGAGGATTTGTATCTCGAGCGCGAGCCTTTGTACCGCCAGTACGCCGACATCACCGTGGACTGCGGCGAGTATTCGCCGCAGCAGATGATCAAAAAACTAGCACTAGCGCTCGAAGGTTAAGCCAACACCGCGCGCATCGATTCGGCTAGGTAATCGATATTACTGGTGTTGATTCCGGCCAAATTCACCCGCGTCGACGAGACGATGTAGATACCATATTGCTCTCTCAATCGATCGACCTGCTCGGTGGAGATACCCAAAAATGAAAACATGCCTCGCTGCTGTTGAATATGACTAAAGTCCAACCCGCCATCGTTTTGCTGTATGCGCTCGGTTAACGCCCGACGCATCGCGTTGATGCGCTCGCGAACCTCGTCCAATTCGGCACTCCACTCGGAGCGAAGTTGATCATCGCCCAAAATCATCGCCACCAATAGCGCACCGTGTGCCGGCGGCATAGAGTATATCTGTCTTGCGACCGACATCGCTTGGCTGGCGACTATATCGGCCTGCGCCGGCGTCGCCGACACAAAGGTGATTGACCCCGTGCGCTCGCGATAGAGACCAAAATTTTTCGAGCATGAAGAAGCGATAATCATCTCCGGAAGTTTCTCCGCCAAACTCCGAACACCATAGGCGTCGGCTTCAAGGCCCTCCCCCAATCCCTGATAAGCGGTATCAATATAGGGAACAAAACCGCGCTCCAATGCCAGATCGCCAATCTCATCCCATTGTGCCTTGCTCAAATCGGCCCCGGTTGGATTGTGGCAACAACCGTGCAGCAGCACGATGTCGCCCGCAGGAACACTCCGCAGGGTTTCCATCATGGCGTCGGCATTGATTTTTCGCGCGGCAATATCGTAATAGGGGTATTGCTCAATGGTTAGACCTGCGCCGCTCAGTAGTGGCACATGATTGGGCCAGGTAGGTACGCCTATCCACAGTTTGGCGTTCGGTTTGGCCCGAAAAATTAATTCACCACCCACCCGAAGAGCCCCCGAGCCACCCGGCGCTTGAAGCGTGCGTACCCGGTTGGCAGCGACGGCGCTGTGTTGAGCGCCCAACAACAACTCTAAAATAAGCTCGTTGTAGCGTGGATCGCCAGCGATACCTTGATAGGCCTTGGTGTCTTCTAATTCCATCAGGCGCGCCTCGGCATCCTTGACCGCGCGCATGACCGGCGTATGCCCCCGATCATTCATGTAGACACCAACCCCTAGATCGATTTTCTGCTCGCGGGGATCAGCCCTATAGTCTGCCATTAGACCCAGAATGGGGTCCATTTTTGTCGCGCTTAAGTGTTCGAACATCGTGCGATTCCTCAATCTTTTAATGGATGAAATAAAGCTCTCTAAGTTACCAAACCAAGGGCCCGTAAACGTCGGAACCCCGCATAAACTGTTCTACCAATTGGTTAAATTCCTGAGGTTTTTCGGCGTGCAACCAGTGACCCGTTCCGCCGATCACCTCGACGCTTGAACGCGGAAACAGCCGTCGGATCTCGTCTCGATGCTTGCTTTGAATATAGGCCGAATTTTCACCCTTGATGAAAAGCGTCGGTTGATCGTAGTGGTCGCCCTCAGGAGCGGCCATCAAACCTTGAAAATAATGCGCGGCAATAGCCGAGAGGTTCAATCGCAGGCGATATTTGCCATCCTCACCGCGCAGTAGATTTTGCAACAAAAAACCTCGCACACCGGGATCTTTTTCGTAGGCAGCTAAAATGCTGTCCGCCTCTTTACGATCCCCTATCTCGCTCTGTTCGATAACACCTAATGCTTCAATAATCGGGCTGTGGCTCTGCACATAGCGCACCGGTGCTATGTCAGCCACCACCAGTTTTGCAACCCGTTCAGGATAGCTCAACGCCGCCTGCATGGCCACCTTGCCACCCAGAGAGTGTCCGAGTAACGCCGCACGTTCAATCCCTAGAGAATCGAGCGTCGCAACGACGTCCGCAGCCATACTCGAAAGATCCATCGACGGGTCGTGGGGCGAGCCACCATGATTGCGAAGATCGACATTCAGCGTCCTGAAGTTTTCGCCGAGAGCCCTCGCCACCGACCCCAAGTTGCCCAATGAGCCAAACATGCCGTGCATCAGCACCACCGCCGAACCGCTGCCCCGCTCGCGGTGATTGAGTAGCATAGCGCTCATTTAGATGGCTCAGATCGAGCGCGCAATTGACGGTACTTGTCTTTATTTTTTTTACCTTTGGCATAGAGGGCCGGCCGCAACAGGCGTCGCAACGCCGGAAAGAGGTAGCTCATCGCGCTCAATTTTCCGCTCGTCGCGGGCATCGCTATCTCGTTTCGAGGTCCCCTGGCGAGCGCCATTACGGCTTCGGCGACTTGCTCTGCGCTACTCATTGGCTGTGAAAACACGATATCTTCCACCGCATCCATGTCGTCCATAATAAATCCCGTATCAATTGGCCCCGGCGATACCACCCCCACTTGCACACCACTGCCGCGCAGTTCGTCGGCAATGGCAAAGGCAAAGGCACGCAAACCGGCCTTGGTTCCCGAGTAAGTCGCTGCGCCTGCCAGGGGTGACATCCCAGCGAGCGAGCCGACCATGACGATCGCACCCGACCCAGCGCGGCGCATCAATGGCAGTGCCGCAGTCGATAGGTACATGGGGGCGCGAATATTGACATCTGCCATCTGCGCAACCGCTCGCGCAGGTATTTTTTCCAAGGCGCCGCGCTGATGCATACCGGCGTTATTGACCAGCACATGCAGCTCGCCAAAGGTCGCCTGCGCCTCAGCTAGCAGCGCATCACACTGCGCGAGATCGGCAACGTCAGTCGGCACACCGATGACCCGTGTCTGAGCGCGCAGTTCATTGACCATCGCTTCCAGCGCCTCGACACCGCGTGCAGCCAACACCAGGTTGGCACCCGCCGCGGCAAATGCTCTGGCGCAGGCGGCCCCGACACCGGCTGACGCGCCGGTAATCACCACCGTCTTGTCGACAAACCCATCGATCATATGCATTCTCCCATTAGCCCTTAAGCAATAAATTATACCCGATTCATCAGCTGTTTTTATCCAGTAGAGCCTCGAGCGCAATCCCCAACTCGGGGTACTGAAAACGAAAATCAGTAGCCAATAGTGCCTCCGGTAACACGCATTGCCCTTGGAGTAACAGCTCGTCAGCCATTTCGCCAAATAGCAGACGCGCCATCACCGCAGGCATTGGCAGCGCTGCTGGTCGCCGCAACGCGCGACCCAACTCACGACTGAAATGACGATTGCTCACCGGTGCAGGTGCGGTGGCATTCACCGGCCCACTGAGCGTCGGGTGATCTATGCAATGTTTGATTAAAGCCACCATATCGTCGCGATGAATCCACGACATATATTGCTCGCCATCACCCATAGGACCGCCCAAGCCCAAACGAAAAGCTGGCAACATCCGTGCCAGCGCGCCGAGCTCACCCAACACGATGCCGGTACGCAGATAACACACCCGACTACCAAGGCGTTCAAAGCCGCTGGCGGCGACTTCCCAGCGATGACAAAGGGTATGGGAAAAACCCTCTGTCGCGGTCGATGACTCGTTTACCGGCTCCGTTCCAGGACCATAATAACCGATGGCCGAACCACTAATGACCTGTTTTGGCGGCGTGTTACGTCGACTAAAAAAGTCTACCAAAGCCTCGGTAAAGTCGACTCGACTGGTGAAAAATTTGCCCTTGCGCGCCGCGCTCCACCGCCCATCCCCGAGCGGCTCGCCCGCCAAGTTGACCACCGTATCGAAGTGTGTGTCGGCATCGATATCCTCCAGGCTCGCACACAGCCGCACCGTTTCGGGAACAACACTGGCGGCGGCCGTGACATTCCGCGTCAATAACGTCACTGAGATTCCCGAGCGAATCGCAGAACGGCAAAAATGGCGGCCAATAAACCCGCTTCCTCCGGTCAGTAATAAAGACTTTGCCGGCATAGGATAGACCTCAGATAGACTTATAAATAGGAACAAAATTGTACCACAGAGGAAAAATTTTCTTTGCCGCCGAATATCCAAATTGATACCATAAGCGGCTTTCCAAGTCGTCGTTTGAAATCGTCTCTCCTCCGAGTTGATCGCGTCGCGAGCGATGCACAAATAACCACCGACAATGGCCAACAAGGCGCAAATTATGAAGCTTGCCGATACCGTACTAGCGGTTAACAACGACCTACCGATTCGCACCGATAGTCCAGTCCACAGCGGCAAAGTTCGCTCGGTATATTGGTTGTCCAATGCCGATAGTGCGCGACTTATCGAGCAACATAATTACCCTTTGGCGGCCGATGCCCCATTGGCAATCATGGTGATCAGCGATCGCATCTCCGCCTTTGAGTGTATTTGGCACGGCGATGACGAAATGCATGGCGTGCCCGGAAAGGGCGCGGCTCTAAACGCCATTTCCAATCATTGGTTTGGTTTATTTCGCGAACAGGGATTGGCTGACAGTCACATAGTTGACATTCCCCACCCACTGGTATGGATCGTACAAAAGGCTCGGCCGGTCATGATCGAAGCCATAGGCCGACGCTACATCACCGGATCGATGTGGCGAGCCTATGCCGCCGGGGAGCGCAATTTTTGTGGCATCGACCTGGAAGATAACTTGCAGCGCGATCAGTTGTTGAGCGACCTGTTGATCACACCCTCGACCAAGGGGATCTTAAAAGGTATTCCCGGTGTTCCAGAGGTCGACGATGTCAACATTACCCGCACCGACATCGAGGCGAACTACCGCCAATTTAATTTTAACCAGCGCGATGACATCGCAACGTATGAACAATTGCTTAGCGATGGCTTTGCCTTGATTGAGCGCGAATTGCGCCAGCATGATCAGCTGTTTGTGGATACAAAATTTGAATTCGGCTACGTGACTAATCGCGAGGGTCACGAACAACTCATCTATATGGATGAAGTTGGCACCCCCGATTCATCGCGTATTTGGGATGGCTCGAACTACCGCAACGGCAAAGTCGTGGAAAACTCTAAAGAAGTCTTTCGCCAACTGCTCCTCGAACACTTTCCCGATCCAGATATACTGCTCAACAAGCAGCGCATGCCCGAGCGACTCGCGCTGGCTGAAGACAATCCCCTGCCGCGAGCTATGATGGAAAAAGTCTCAGAGACTTATTTGCAATTAGCGGAAAAAATCACCGGCCAACCGCTGCATTTATCAGACAATCCACGGGCTGAAATTATCGACGTCTTAAGCAGTAAATACGCGCTCATAGATAGCGATGTATAATTGCTCGACCGAGGGCCGCCGACGTTTGGGAATAGTGCCTGAATCGGCGGCTAAACCCATAGCAGCTGAGATCCGCAAGTCATGACATCGGAACAACAAGAAATCACCATAGACCTACCCAAACTGTTCAACCTGAGCGCAAATTTGTTGGTCGCTAGTTTTCAACGACAGTCCGAAGAGAACCTTAAACGCCTTTTCAAAGAACTCAAGCAAGGTGGTCGAGTGGATGCTGGACAGATCACTGCTGAACAGAGTGGCGCGGTTATTCCGGTGCAGTTACAACTCGAGCGCAGCGCCTACAAGGGGCAATTCAATCTGCCCCATTTTAGCGCCGCCATCGATATGCTACTGCAAAAATTGGCCGGCGAAGTCCGCAAAGATCCGCAACTTCGCGAGCTGCGCACGCTGTCCAGCCCCGATAACCGCGAAATTGTCTTTAACATCCCCGCCGGCATTAAAATCGGCACCGAACTCAACGTACTGATGCTCTCGGTACTGCCCTGCGAAGACAGTCTCGTGGTGCGCTTATTATTTGTCGATGGCGAACAATTCGAAGGACAAGACTAGCCCGCGCGGGGAGTCCGAATCACCCATACTGAGGCGTTTTCAGTCGCTTTAATCGGCAGCAAAAAATACCGGCCCGGCAGTCTCAAGGCGGCTGGATATGATTGTTCCAGGCTCAAGCGAGCCGCCCAAAATCAGGCTCGCCAATGGATTTTCAACCAACTGTTGGAGCGCTCGCTTAAGCGGTCTAGCGCCGTACAACGGATCATACCCGGCCTGCAAAATATGCTCCACCACCTCCTCGCTGAGATCTAATTGCAATTCACGCTCCTGCAAGCGATGCGTGAGGTGAGTTAACTGGATATCTGCAATTGCGCGCATCGCCTCGCGTTCAAGCGGGTGAAACACTACAGACTCATCAATCCGATTGATAAACTCGGGGCGAAAGTGTTGCGCTACCACGTCCATCACTGCCGATTTCATCAGCGAATAGTCGTCGTCACCAGCGAGCACTTGGATGATGTCGGAACCTAGGTTAGAGGTCATCACCACCACGGTATTGGCAAAGTCGACGGTGCGCCCCTGACCATCCGTCAAGCGACCGTCGTCCAACACCTGCAGTAAAATATTAAATACATCGCTGTGGGCCTTTTCGATCTCGTCGAGCAGTATCACCGAATAGGGTCTGCGACGAACCGCTTCGGTTAGATACCCCCCCTCTTGGTAACCGACATAGCCCGGTGGCGCACCGACAAGTCGCGCCACCGAGTGTTTTTCCATAAACTCAGACATATCGATGCGCACCATGGCCTCTTCTGTATCGAAAAGGAACTCCGCTAACGCCTTGCACAACTCGGTCTTACCGACACCGGTCGGACCGAGGAATAAGAACGATCCATTCGGCCTGCTGGGATCTGACAAACCAGCCCGCGAGCGGCGCACCGCGTTTGACACCGCCGTCACCGCCTCGCTTTGGCCAATCACACGACGTCCCAAGTGGCGCTCCATATCGAGCAGCTTTTGGCGCTCACCATCGAGCATTTTAGCGACCGGAATACCAGTCCAGCGAGCCACGACCTCGGCTATTTCGGCCTCGGTCACCCGGTTTTTTAACAACTGTTTTTCGTGCATTTCCCGCTCGCTTGCCGTCGCGAGTTGCACCTCTAGCTGCGGAATAAGGCTGTACTGAATCTGCGCCATTTTTTCTAGATCGCCAGCTCGATAGGCAATTTCCAAATCCAGTCGCGACTGTTCCAGCCGGCTCTTAATGTCGGTCGTACCTTGCAAAGAGGCTTTTTCAGCCTTCCACAATTCATCCAGATCAGCGTATTCGGTCTCCAGGGAGGACAGCTCATCACGAAGCTTTTGCAAGCGCTTTTGCGACGCCTTATCGGTTTCTTTGGCAAGCGCCTCGCGTTCAATTTTGAGCTGAATAATACGCCGATCAAGGCGATCCATGACCTCTGGTTTAGAGTCCATCTCCATACGAATACGACTGCCCGCCTCGTCGATCAAATCAATCGCTTTGTCGGGCAACTGCCGATCGCTGATATAGCGCTGCGATAATTTAGTCGCCGCAACGATCGCGGTGTCGGTGATTTCAACCCCGTGATGGACTTCGTAGCGTTCCTTGAGCCCACGCAAAATTGCAATGGTGTCCTCAACACTCGGCTCATCGACTTGAACTTTTTGAAAGCGCCGCTCTAGCGCAGCATCCTTTTCCATGTATAGGCGATACTCGTTCAAAGTCGTGGCGCCCACGCAATGCAATTCGCCGCGCGCCAGCGCCGGCTTTAACATATTGCCCGCATCCATGGCTCCCTCGGCCTTGCCGGCGCCGACCATGGTATGTAGTTCGTCGATAAATAAAATGATCTGCCCATCCTGTTTGGCCAGTTCATTGAGCACGGATTTCAAACGCTCTTCAAATTCGCCTCGAAATTTTGCGCCCGCCAACAGCAGACCGAAATCGAGCGTCAGCACGCGCTTGCGCTTCAAGCCCTCGGGCACTTCGCCGTTGATAATGCGCTGGGCAAGGCCCTCGACAATCGCCGTCTTGCCCACTCCAGGCTCGCCGATCAACACCGGATTATTTTTTGTGCGCCGCTGCAATACTTGAATAGTTCGGCGAATTTCATCATCTCGACCGATCACTGGATCGAGTTTGCCAGCCTCGGCGCGTGCTGTTAGGTCGATGGTAAAGCGCTCCAGCGCCTCCCCCCTTTGCTGGTCGTCGGCATTGGTTACCGGCTCGCCGCCGCGAACCATTTCGATCGCGCTCAAGGCTTTTTCGCGATCGCCAAAGCGCGCCATCGTTTGACCTATAGCGGATTTTTCGCCGACCATCGCCGCCAGTACCATCTCACTGGAAATAAACTGATCGCCGCGCTTTTGAGCCGCTCTATCACTGAGATTAAACACTTTAACCAGCTCGGAAGATATTCCCACATCGCCCGTCGGCTGGGCAATTTTAGCCTGGCCATCCAATTGCTGCTCAATCTCGTTCACCAGGCCTTGAACATCAAAACCGGCTCGATTAAGAAGCGGCCGCACGCTGCCGCTGGACTGATTCAACAACCCTAAAAGCATGTGCGCTGGCTCTACCGAGGTGTGATCTCGACCGATCGCGATCGACTGCGCATCCGCAAGTGCGGTCTGTAATTGGTGGGTTAATTTATCCATTCGCATAGCTAATATCTCCTGTACCCAATTTGTTGTACAGGCTATATCTGGGGTTTTAACCGGCAGTTTTCAACCGCGGGCAGTATCAAAACAACGATGAGCGAACGCCTGACAGGGGTCTTTAGCGGTATTTTTGGGGCGTAGATGAGTCGCTTATTGCGCCTGCAACGAGCTACTCAGATCAGTGCGAGCCTGCGCTCGACAGCAGTGTCACTTTCTAAACGTCTGGCTGACGGTACCGACGTAGCAGGAAATTATGAAGGGATAACTCTCGGTCACATAGTAACCGTATTGACCTTGGTAGGTCATGCCGTTGCATTCGTCGAGATCTCCAGCGTCGGTCCATTCCCAGTCCTGTTCATAAATACCGTTAAAGTCCCCTCCCGGATTGCTATCGGAGCGAGTGCCTCTGGAGCCTTGCCGTAGCGTATAGCCCGAGGTGGCCTTTCTAAAAGCGCCCGTCGATTGATCAAAAATATAGGATCCATAGATAGGGAACCCATCGGCGGCAAAGCCGATAACGGGGGAACCGTCGCCCACCGGCACGTCGTCAAACAGCGCGTTGGGATCACCGTGATAATGATAACTGCCGCTGTCTGGTTGGACATGAGCATTGTGCTGGTCGACACCAAATTTAGTCGCATACTCCAGGGCAACTAGCTGCCAATTGATGCCGGCGTTTGGACATCCAGCCTCGGTGTTACCGTCGGCATCGGCGCGCCTCTCCGACGGGTAGTAGCAACCTCCGGTTTTAATATCGACGACCACACCATTGAGCATCACCGCATCCCACATCTGTGCGCTTAAGGCATCATTTTGGGCCGCCTTGAGCGGTCGCCGACTGAGTACAAATTGGTTGCTTTGCTTGACCACATCGGCCCTAAAATTGGCCGACGAGTCATTAAAATCATGATTTGGAATATTGTCGCTGGTGATTGTACAACTGCCCTCATCGCTGGTGACAGTGACTTCTGAGTCGAAGCCTTGAGAACCGGTTAAGTCCCTCACCGAAGCGCTGTAACTGTCGCTATAATCGGCGCAATCGGCGCTTCGCGCGGTGAATGTTTTTTCATAAATGTCGATCGCCGCAGTGGCGGTTTCACTGCTAGTATCACTATCACTATCGGTCTCGGTATCCGAATCGGAATCCGAATCGGAATCACCGGCGCTATCCTCGCCAGCAGCGGCAGATGCGGCTTGAACTGCGCCATTGTCGTCAACCGCCACCGACGACGAACCGCCGCCGCAGGCGCTCAACAACAAACCGCTTAGAATCAAAAATACAACCTGCATTACGAACATCCCTCTAATAGATCGGCGCTGCCAATCCGTATCGCAATGGCGCCGAGATCACCCCGATCGCACTGCCATCGGCCGGCGGTAATGGTATCGCGCGCAGTGACTCGTTTACCATTTCTGCGTCGCCTAGTACAAATTGAAAATCGACAAACACTGGGTCGTCGATTTTCGCGCATGCGGCATGCGCAGTACCCTTATGGGGTAACTGCTGGCGACCGCCTCAGTCCACGCTCAGTCCTTTTGGCCGCGGGCTTTTTTTTGGTACTTCATCTGCCGCCGTTTAATCATGCCATCCAGCATAAGTATTTGATCGTCATTCAGGATCTCGCCCATTTCTGCTCGGTGGCGCTTTTTGAGTGCGCGCTTGGCATCGCCGAACTCTTTTCTTAAGGCGCGCTTTTCACCCATCTGCCGAGGCATCGCCTCGACAAAGCGATCGCTTTGTTCGGGCGTTAAAGCAAGGCGCTCAACCAGCTTGTCGAGTTTTTCGGAGAGCTTGCCCTCTACATCTTGTGGTTGTGCCCAAGAACCTATCGAGCATCCAAGTGCGAGCATAAACAAGCAGGATTTTAACATCGAATCGAATCGTTTCATTCTAGTTACCTCAAGTATTGATCAGTTAAGTTATAAGTATCCGCGCAGGTTATTCGCACCATTAATAGTTATATTCGCGGCCTCGTAGAGTGCGTTCAACCGCTCTATTAAGTAACCAAGCAGCGCAATTAGCATGATCGTTGCGTTCCTAGGTTGCCCAAGTGCCATGTTATTCTCTAGCGCGATACATTTTTTCCCGGCCGAGGATTGTCGAGTTGAGCAACGCTCTAATGCATTGACAGGCCCCTCCGGCCAAGCGATGACTGCCTGTCTATCCGGTAGTCTCCAACGTCCTCGAATTGCGCCGCAGTGTTGCTGTTAGCGGCAATCTGCGAAGACCCGGTCAATTTAGTCGAAAAAAATGCAGGAAATATGCACTAAAAATGCAAATAATATGAATTTTAATGATCATTTTGATACTTGTAACCAGCACCATAAACAGAGTGAATTACCTCGTAGCCGGGCAGGTGGCGATGAATTTTCTTACGCAATTTTTTAATGTGACTATCTATGGTTCGGTCGCTAACGATTCGATAATCGCTATAGATTGAAGACATGATTTCTCGACGTGAAAAAATACGCCGTGGCGCATCAAATAGCAATTTAAACAAATGGTATTCGACCACCGTTAAATGACTGTCAATACCCCCAACGCAGACGCTCAATGCGTCGCTGTTCACTTGAATAAGTTGCGTGCTGATGTCGCTGATTGCGCCTCTGCGCAACAGGGCTTTAACCCTGGCAACCGCCTCTCGAGGACTGTACGGTTTGCACAGGTAATCGTCGGCACCGGCTTCGAGCCCAACGATTCTGTGTAGTTCGTCGACTTTCGCTGTGGTGATCATAATCGGCACCTGAGAAAAACTACGGATTTCTCCGCATACCTGTAAACCGTCCTTGCCGGGCAACATGAGGTCTAATAGGATAACGCTTGGAAAAAACTCCTTGACCCAGGCAATCACGGCACCACCATCGGCGATAATGTGCACGCGAAAATTGGCATTTTCAAGATAATCCTTTAACAGCGCCGCCAAATCTGGCTGATCTTCTACCACCAAAATTAGATCATTCATGTTGATAGGCCGGGCAAATGGACCCTGATGGTCAAACCGCCAAGATCAGATATTAGCGCCTCGATCTGGCCACCATGCGCCTCGACAATCTTTTTACAGATCGACAGACCCAAACCGGCGCCACCCGTGCTGCGATTTCTCGAGCCATCGACGCGGTATAAACGATCAAATAATTTCGGCAAATGCTCGGCACCCACCGCAGGGGCTGAATCACTGATCTCAACGACGATAACCTCACCGCGGTTGACCACTCGAACTATGGCGCGACCCGGCGAGTCTGTGTAGCGAACACTATTGGCAAGTAAATTGTCGAATAATTGTCGCAATCGTTGCCCATCACCTATGCAGCGATCATCGATTGCGCGCTCCACGTCAAGCAGCAACTCGATACCAGTCTTGGCTGCCAGCGGTCGGCAATTTTCAATCGCGTCTTGCACAATCGGCAATACGCTCAGAGCAGTTTTTTGATAGGTCATGGAACCTGCATCGGCAATCGACAGTTGGTAGAGGTCATCGATCAGCAGATTCAGTTGCGCAACCTGTAAATTTAGCGATTCAACGCTCTCGATACTGAGGGGCCGCACACCATCCAGCATCGCTTCAATCTGGCCTTGAATAAATGCCAACGGCGTGCGTAATTCGTGGGATATATCCGTCACCCAGGTTTGGCGCGCTTGGTGATTATTCTCCAAGGTGACGGCTAGACTGTTGAAATCCGTTACCAACTGCGCTAACTCGCCATCTCTGTGGCCTGCGTGCCCAGCCGGTGATATCGCGCGCGCCGTTAAGTCGCCCGCGTTCAAACGGCGGGTCATCGTCAGTAAATCGCGTAGTGGTCGAACCAATTGACCAGACAGCGGAATAGCGATCGCCAGTGACACGGCAAATAGAGCCAGGGTAATCATGACAAACGCCGTCTTCTGCCGGTGGGCAAATTCGCTCGCGATGCCCTTGAGGGGGCCATGACCGCGCTGCAATACTAGGTAGCCCACGATTATGGCATCGCTCATAATCGGCTGACGCAACGATCGCGCGCCAACGCCAGGCGGTCCAATCACACGCTCGCCAAATCTATCCTGCAAGCTGACGCGATGGGCCAAATTAGCCCGCGATAGCGAACGAATTTTGGTCATATTTTGGTCTGCTGGTGGTGCTCCAGTGGGTCTTTGCCAAGTAGGCGATCGTGCTGCTGATGACGCGGCTTTGCGCTCCCGTTGTAACGTTTGCGCCGGCGAAAAAATATGGCGCTGGGTAAATTGGCGCCATTCGCGCCGGTTATCTGCAAACCTGCGCCAACTTTTATGCTCGACATAGTGGCTTGCCAGCGCGCGATTTAATTGATTCAGCACCTCGGCATCTCGCGAATCGAGATAGGCCATAAAATTGCGCCCGAAACTCCACTGGCCAATCATCAGCATCCCAACCACAGCCGTGGTTGCCACGGCGAGGATCGAAACGATTAATTTTGCGCGAATGCTAAACATAGTTGCATTATCGACAGCCAATAGAAAAATGCTATTGGTTCATAGGATTTGCACGCTAGTTGCACATTCGCAAGCCCTTATGGTGGCCGTTCAACAACGCCTTCTTAAAGTAATTTTTATTCGCGCAGTCAACCACTTAACAGACAACATGCCGGCCTAAAGCTCGCTGTAAAAAGCCCCTAAAAAAATTTCTTGAGAAAGCATCCTGAAAATTACCGCGATAACCTTTGGTGATAAAGTGCCCGGCCAAAAAAAACCTCGCCGATGGCGAGGTTTTTTAATCGATGTAGGTACTAACCAAGCCAAGCTATGCCTGATTCAGCGCCGTGGTCATTTCAATAACCGCCTTCTTACCATCGCCGTAAACCATAATAGTATTGTCCATAGCAAAAAGCGGATTCGGCAAACCGGCAAAACCCGGACTGAGCGAACGCTTGATGACCACCACCGTTTTGGCATAGTCAACATTGAGAATCGGCATACCATAGATCGGGCTACCCTCGACATCACGAGCCATGGGATTAACCACATCGTTGGCACCCAGCACGATGGCAACGTCGGTATCATCAAACGTCGGATTAATTTTATCCATCTCGACCAATTTATCGTAGGGCACTTCGGCCTCGGCCAACAAAACGTTCATATGCCCCGGCATCCGCCCAGCCACCGGATGAATACCGTACTCAACCTCTGTCCCTCGCGCCTCCATCGCATTCGCTAGTTCGCGCACCGCATGTTGAGCCTGAGCCATAGCCATGCCGTAACCCGGCACGATAACCACGCGCTTGGCCGTCTCGAGGATCAACGCCACTTCGTCAGCCTGGGCACTGGTGACCTTGCCGGCGTAGATCTCATCGGCATCGATGGTCTCTCCGCCCTCGGCCATTTTTCCAAACAGCACATTGCCCAACGAGCGATTCATGGCAACGCACATGATATTGGTCAGAATCAATCCCGAGGTACCCACCAGCGAACCGGCAATAATCAGTACTGTATTGCCGAGGATAAAGCCCGCCAGCGCGGCGGCAATTCCTGAATACGAATTTAATAGCGCAATAACCACCGGCATGTCTGCGCCGCCGATCGGGATGACCAAAAAGATCCCCAACAAAAACGCCAAGCCAATCAGCATCAACATAGCCGACGTGTTACCCGGATCCATGACGACCGTACCCACGGCAAACAACGCCGCAGCCAGCAATAGCCCATTGCCTATCGGACCACCGGGGAGACCATAACTGTTCTTCATAATCTCTTTGAGTTTGGTAAATGCGATCACGCTGCCGGTCAGTGTCAGCGCACCGATTAGTACCGTCAATGTGATCGACACCAATGTCACGGTACCTTGAAAACCATCGCCAAAGGCACTGCTACCAACCACCACAGGCGCCGCTAAATCGGCCACCGATGTCGCATTCAAACCGAGCCGCGAATAGTACTCGGCGAGCGCTATACTGAGCGATGCACCGCCACCAAAACCATTGAGAAGGGCGACCATTTCTGGCATTGACGTCATCTGAATGCGCAGCGCCATCACCGCACCAATCAGCGTACCCACCGTCACGCCCGCAACAATGTAAGTCATGTTGACGACACTGCTATCCATCAAGGTAACAATCACCGCAATCATCATACCCACGGCAGATAACAGATTACCGCGCACGGCCGTTTTGGGCTTGGTCAGGCCCTTGATGCCTAAGATAAACAGCACGCCAGCGATCAAATAAACCAGATTCACTAAATTGGGATTCATAGCTTACTTCCTTTTAAACATCGAGAGCATGCGGTTGGTGACAAGATAGCCACCCACTACGTTTAAAGTTGCCAGGGTCACAGCGACGAAACCCAGGATGTTTACCAACAGCGGCGAGGTGTCCGATCCGGCCGCCAGTAGGGCTCCGACCAGAGTAATCCCCGACACCGCATTGGTACCGGACATCAGCGGCGTGTGTAAGGTCGGCGGCACCTTGGTGATCAACTCAACACCGAGAAAAAGTGACAGTATGAACAATGCCAACAATAGTATAGTAACTTCCATTAACGAGACTCCCTTAGCCTGTATTAGTCTGTTGCCGACGTTTCGGCGGGTTCAGATTTAACCTCGAGTGCAGGCAAATCGAGTAGCTTGCGCATATGGGGGTGCGGCACATCTCCAGCGTGAGCAACCAATGTTCCAGCGACAATCTCATCGTTGTGATCCATCGCTAAATTGCCCTCGTCATCGAGAATTAAATTGAGTAACGTCTCGATGTTTCTGCCGTACATTTGGCTGGCGTGAAACGCCAGCATTGCGGGCACGTTTTCCGGCCCAACAATGGTCACTCCATGGCTTTGCACTGTCTTCCCCTGCTCGGTCAGTGCGCAGTTTCCGCCGCGCTCTGCAGCCAGATCGACAATCACCGACCCCGACTTCATCGCCACCAACATGTCTTCAGTTACCAAGATTGGCGATTTAGCACCGGGCACCGCAGCGGTGGTAATGATCACGTCTTGCTGGGCAACGACCGCGGTCATCAACTCTCTCTGACGCGCTAAAAACTCCTCACCCTGCTGCTTTGCATAACCGCCGGATCCCTCTGATTCACCCGTATCTAGGTCCAGTTCCACCGGCTTCGCGCCCACCGAAATAATCTGCTCGCGCGCGGCGGGACGCACGTCATAGGCCTCGACCACAGCACCCAATCGCTTAGCGGTGGCGCAGGCTTGGAGGCCCGCCACTCCGACGCCCATAATCAGAACTCGCGCCGGTGCCAGTGTGCCAGCGGCGGTCATCAACATCGGAAATATCCGCGGTGACGCCGACGCAGCCATCAGCACCGCTTTGTAACCTGCCAATGTCGCCATCGACGACAGTACATCCATACTCTGAGCTCGGCTGATGCGAGGTACCAATTCGAGTGCCAGCGCCGAAGCGCCGGTAGCGGCCACTGATTTTGCCGCCGCTGGGCTGGCCAGTGGATCCATCATACCAATAACCAGTTGACCGGCGCGTAAATGGCCTAAGTCAGAATCGCTATTTTCGTTGTTCGAGCCAAAGCTTTGCACCTGAATCACAATGTCCGCAGTGGCAAAAATTTCCGCCCTATCATCGGTAAAAGTCGCGCCTACAGCCTCGTACTCGGCGTCTAAATACCCGGCATTCGCACCAGCACCAGTTTGCATCAATACTTTGGCACCTTTACTGACCATCGCCTCGACGTTGCTTGGAACCATCGCAACGCGCACTTCGCCAGTTTTAATTTCTGAGGGGATTCCAATAATCACTCACTTCTCCTAGGGTCTATAGCGGTCGGCTGAAAAATTAAATTTTATTCAAGTAAGGCAAAATAATAGCAAAGACACCGGCGCTCGCAAAGAACTATCGACTCAATCGGACAACCGAATGCCGCTGTGATCAAACTATCTCACCAGTGTAAGTCTAGTAACATTATAAAAAATAGTCGCTTTTTATTCGCCATAATCGGTATTCGTACAGTGAACACCCATAAAATCGCTAGCGCATTCTGGATATCGAAAAGTCAGCCAGCGCCAGCAGGGCTTCAGTATGCGGGTTGCGTGGCAGGTCGACCAGCGCCAAACGCGCCTGTTGCACTTGATGTCGAGCGATGCCAAGCGCGTAATCCAAGCCCCCAGACGCCTCGACCACCTCGAGAATAGTACTAAATTCTTCTTTGCGCTGTCCCTTGACGATGTCCTTGATCAATTTGGAGGTCTCGACATCGGCCTGCTCCGATGCATAGATGAGGGGTAATGTCATCTTACCTTCGCCGAGATCAGCGCCGATATTCTTCCCAATATCACCCACCACACCGCGATAGTCGAGAATATCATCGGTAATTTGAAAGGCCATCCCTAGGTGCTTACCAAAAGCCGCCATCTGCTGCTCACATTGGCCGGCGAGGATTCCTCCTATACGCGCTGACGCTTCGAATAACACCGCGGTTTTTTTATAGATGACCTCGTTGTAAGTCGATTCGCCTATCTCGGGATTACCGGCGTTGGCCATCTGCTGGACTTCGCCCTCTGAAATTAGATTACTGGCATCGGCGATGATCGCCATAATCGGCAAGCTGCCAATCTCAACCAACATTTGAAATGCTCGCGAGTAGAGAAAATCCCCGACTAAGACGCTCGGCGCATTACCCCATTGGCTATTTGCGGTCTGCCTGCCCCGCCGCAGCGCGGACACGTCAACCACGTCATCATGCAACAGTGTGGCGGTGTGGATAAATTCAATAACGGCGGCGGCGGCGACATGTTGTTGGCCACGGTAATCATTGGCCATGGCGCTGAGCAGAACCAGCAGCGGCCGCAGGCGCTTACCGCCGGATTCGACAATGTAGTGGCCAATGTTTTCGACCAGGTCGACATCGGAGTGCAAACTGCTGACGATTAAGTCATTGACTGCGGCAAATTCGACTTTGACAGGGTTTTGAAAGCGACTAATCAAGGATGGTTGTGCCGTAAATTACTAGGCGAATATGCTAGGCAGACCCCGCTTCACTGTCAATAGAAATGTTCTGGTAATTGTGCCAATATCGAAGTTTATTTACGTGCATTGATCGACCCTTTGCCGGTGAAACAGTTGCCGCTTGTCGGATAACTGGTTAGGATGCCTGATCCAAAGCACTGCAATAAGGCGTCCATGAGTTTCATACCAGAGTCCTCCTACAGCAAAGACCAGCTACTGGCCTCGAGCCGAGGCGAGTTGTTCGGCCCCACCAACGCAAAACTACCCGCACCCAACATGTTGATGATCGATCGGATCACGCATATCGATAACACCGGCGGTGAGCATGGGCTCGGGGAGATCGTTGCCGAAATCGATATCCATCCAAAGATGTGGTTCTTTGACTGCCACTTTGAAGGCGACCCAGTGATGCCAGGCTGTTTGGGCTTAGATGCACTTTGGCAACTAGTCGGCTTTTTTTTGGTCTGGAACGGAAACTCAGGTCGCGGTCGAGCATTGGGAGCGGGTGCAGTCAAGTTTTTTGGCCAGGTTTTACCAACTGCCAAAAAGGTGACCTACAAGCTAACCATCAACCGTCTGATTCAACGCAAACTAATCATGGCAATTGCCGATGGCAGCATGGAGGTCGACGGACGCGAAATTTATACCGCCAAAGACTTAAAAGTTGGCCTGTTTGAGAGCACCGATAATTTTTAACAACCACGTCACCAAAGCGCGGCATCTAGACAAGGGATAGTTATGAAACGAGCAGTAATCACTGGTGTGGGTATCATATCCTGCCTTGGAAATGACCGAGCATCGGTCACCAGCTCGCTGCAAAATGGCGTTTCGGGCATCGGCTATCGGCAGGATTTTGCCGATATGGGACTGCGGTGTAACGTCGGCGCAGTTATCGACATCGATCCGAAAGAACATATCGACCGAAAAATAATGCGCTTCATGGGCCCATCTGCGGCCTACGCCTACATGGCGACCGAGCGAGCGATTATCGATGCCGGACTGAGTGACCAGCAGGTATCCAATCCGCGCACTGGTTTAGTGATGGGTTCAGGCGGCGTTTCTGGCGAGATGTTCACTGAATCCATCGATGTTATGCGCGACCGAGGCATCAAGCGCGCCGGCCCATATCGCGTCACGCAGATTATGGCCAGTACCGTGTCGGCCTGCGTGGCCACTCCGTTCAAAATCAAGGGAGTTAACTATTCCATCGCCTCGGCATGTGCCACTAGCGCCCACTGTATCGGGCACGCGCTGGAGCTCATTCAAATTGGTAAACAAGATATTGTTTTTGCAGGCGGCTCTGAAGATATGCATTGGTCAATGGCCGGCATGTTCGATGCGATGGGGGCGTTAACCAGTAAGTACAATGATACTCCGGCGATTGCATCGCGCGCCTATGACGCCGACCGCGACGGTTTCGCCCCGGGCGCCGGCGCCGGTTGCCTGGTCATCGAGGAGCTTCAGCATGCGCTCGACCGCGGAGCCAATATCCTTGCCGAAATCACCGGTTATGGTGCCACCTCTGATGGTGCAGATATGGTTGCCCCGTCTGGCGAGGGCGCAGAACGGTGTATGCGCATGGCTATGGAGACTACCTCGGGGCCGATCGACTACATCAACACCCACGGTACCAGCACACCCGTGGGCGACATCGCCGAACTTGGCGCCATACGCAACACCTTCCCCGAAAACTGTCCACAGATCAGCTCCACCAAGTCGCTCTCTGGCCATGGCCTAGGTGCAGCGGGCGCGCACGAAGCAATCTATTGCCTGCTGATGATGGAAGCTGGATTCGTGACTGCCTCCTGCAATATCGACAATTTAGACGAACAGGCCGCCGATTTGCCAATCTTGTTAAACACCGAACACCGACGCTTAGAGCGCGTCATGTCGAACAGCTTTGGCTTTGGCGGAACCAATGCAACGCTAGTAATGGAACGCTTTACCGGCTAACAAACAGCCTGTTTCGGCTTATCTATTGATATATTAGCGCTCATATCTCAGATAATGACAGCACAAAAAAAGCGGCTCAAAAGCCGCTTTTTTTGTGCTCATCGAACAAGGCAAGCCTAAACAAGATCCCCATAACAGGTTTTACTTCTGGCTAAGCCCTACAACGCCGCTAAAATCGCTTCGGCGCTGCTTGCATCAACCGCCGCTTCATCGATGTTTAACAGGCTGACAACGCCATCGTCGACGATCATAGCAAACCGTTGACTGCGCACGCCAAGACCCCAGGCCTTGCCGTCGAGCTCAAGCCCCAAAGCAGCGGTGAAATCGCCATTGCCGTCAGCCAACATTTGTAAGTGCTCGGCATTGCTCGCCTTGCCCCAAGCATTCATAACAAACACGTCATTGACCGACATGCAGGCGACAGTATCGACGCCGCGCGCCTTGATATCATCGACGTGAACCACAAAACCGGGCAAGTGAGCCTCGGAACAAGCCGGAGTGAAGGCTCCGGGTACTGCAAATAAAACAACTTTTTTACCGCTAAAAAGAGCTGCGGTGGTCATCGCTTCGGGCCCCTTCTCACCCATGACGGTGAACGCACCTTCCGGGATTTTATCACCCACTTTAATTGTCATCTCGTTACCTCTCAATTATTTAAAAGAATACTGTTACCGAACGTACTTAATGCATCAATCGGCATGAATTATACTACATACAAAGGTGCCAACGTGACCGCTCTACAGCCAATCACAAAACGGTCAATGGCAAACCGTCGAACCGAGCAAGCGTGTTCGGCTAGAACGGAATGTCGTCGTCAAAACCCTCAAACCCCTGGCCTCCACCTGCGTTGTTATCCGCTGGCGATGATGGTGCTGGTGCTTGACTCGGTGCAGATTTGGGGCGTTGTTGCTGTCCTGAATCCTGGGGCGGAGCATTGAAGTCGCCCCCCTGACCACCGCGACTATCGAGCATTTGCATTTCATTGCCGACAATCTCCGTGGTGTAGCGGTCCTGGCCGGTTTCTTTGTCCTGCCATTTGCGGGTGCGCAATGACCCCTCCACGTAGACCTTGGAGCCGCGCTTTAAGTACTCGCCGGCAATCTCCGCTAGACGATTGAAAAAGACAATCCTATGCCACTCTGTGCGTTCCTGCTGCTGACCGGTGTTTTTGTCCTTCCAACTCTCAGATGTTGCCAAACTGATGTTGGTGACAGCGCCTCCGGAGGGCATATAGCGAGTTTCTGGATCTTGGCCACAATTACCCACAATGATCACTTTATTGATGCCACGCGCCATGATGTTCTCCTGTTGTTCGCGAATTTAAGTATGGTTCTATGCTCGCCAAGTCGATAATTTTTCGATCTACCCTTACGTAGGCAAGCGGTTCACCCTCGACCACGAGTATATCTTCAACACCGACAATGTTTAACATTCTTTTTGCAAAATCTTGTTGCTCCACCACGCCACTATTGACTACATAAGTGTGCAGAGCTCTGGGCGTCTGCAACCCGATCGAAGCAATGAGCCATCCCAGTAACACCATCGCTAACAGCACAAAGAGACCATCAGCACCCGCATACTCAACGCTCAACCCGCCCAATAGACCACCAAAAAAGGTCCCCAAAAATTGGCTAGTAGAATAAACCCCCATCGCCGTGCCGCGCGAACCCACCGGACACATTTTACTCATCCACGACGGTAATACCGCCTCGAGAAGATTGAACCCGCTAAAAAAAACTAGCAGCAAAATCGGTGTCAACCATGGGTTGCGACCGACACTCAACACAGCCATCGACAGAGCCATACAAGCAATCGCAATGATAAAGCTGGTTTTCTGCGCACCCCGTCGCTCGGCAATCACCAACGGCGCCAGCATGATAAAAAAGCCGCCGCCCAACAGCGCCAAATAAACCCACCAATGTTCGGTTGCTGGGATCTGTAACTCAATCGACAGGATGTCAGGTATCACCAAAAAACATGCCATTAACGCAAAGTGTAGGGCGAAAATACCAATATTTAGGCGCATTAAATTGGCGTCCTTGAGCAGACTCAAGAGTTGTTTAGTGTCCGCTTGGGTCTCCCGATTTTTAGTCTTCGTCACGGCTTTTGGCAGCGTCACCAGCACCACCACAATACCGAGCAAACCCAAGGTTGCGCTCAGCCAAAACACACCGGACAGACCGGCGTAAGAGACCACCAAGGGACCAACCATCATCGCCAGCATAAAAGATATGCCAATGCTGCCACCGATTGCGGCCATCGCCTTGGTACGGTTTTTTTCCTCGGTAAAGTCGGTGACCATCGCCATCAAGGTACTGGCGATTGCGCCCATACCCTGCAGTGCGCGGCCGAACAGAATGCCGATCAAACTATCGGCATTGGCAGCCAGCAGACTGCCGAGGATAAAAACCACCAACCCGCCAACTACCACCGGGCGGCGTCCAATACGATCCGACAAGAGACCCAAAGGTATTTGCAACATCGCCTGCGTCAACCCATAGACACCCAGCGTCAAACCGAGTAGCCACGGTGAGAAATCTGGATAACCTGATACCTCCAGAGCCAATACTGGCAGTATCATAAATAAACCGAGCATCCGAAAGCTGTAGAGCGTTGCAAGGGATGCAACAGCGCGCCTTTCGAGCGCCGAAAACTGAGAGATTTTGGTCAAGTGGGTATCAACGTTCAGCAACAATAGTCGCCGACCATGGTAACAGTGATAATCGGTTTATAACACCGCTATAGTGAGTTGATGAGCGCGTTAAATCGTGCCCTAAGAATAAAATTCATGTCGACAGTTTATGTTATTATAAACGGTCTGCTAGCTCGCCGGGCGCGTAGAATAGTTAACATAATTACACCGTGCGCACATCCAGAGCGCGACCCCAAACAACCACATTATAAGAGCAAAAAGACATCTTAATGGATACCATTCACGTTCGCGGGGCACGCACCCACAACCTTAAAAATATTGACCTCGACATCCCTCGTGACAAGTTAGTGGTGATCACTGGACTATCTGGTTCGGGCAAATCCTCCCTGGCATTCGACACCCTGTATGCCGAGGGCCAAAGGCGTTACGTGGAATCACTATCGACCTATGCCAGGCAATTCCTATCGATGATGGAAAAACCCGATGTCGACCACGTCGAGGGCCTCTCACCCGCAATATCAATTGAACAAAAGTCGACCTCGCACAACCCCCGCTCGACGGTTGGCACCATCACCGAAATCTATGATTACTTGCGATTATTGTTTGCCCGAGCAGGCGAGCCGCGCTGTCCAGATCATGGTCAGCCGCTCAGGGCACAGACGGTCAGTCAAATGGTCGATCAGGTGCTGAGTATGTCCGAGGGCAC
>Ga0115006_10000091_pt1 | contig 42352 bp, 40 predicted proteins | sample ArcOceMetagenome_3_FD_88943 | JGI IMG/M metagenome (GOLD analysis project Ga0115006, IMG submission 88943) | Marine eukaryotic phytoplankton communities from Arctic Ocean - Arctic Ocean- Svalbard ARC20M Metagenome | ecosystem: Environmental > Aquatic > Marine > Oceanic | place: Arctic Ocean...
ACTACGTTACTATGATATATAAAAAAAATCCCTCGATTTCTCAAGGGATTTTGTTAATTAATTATATGTTATTTCTGATTAGTATAATCCACCATCGATAACATTCGAAAAAGTTAAAGAACCATCACTTGATTTGTAACCTAAAACACCATCTAAAACATCTGTTTCAGAAACAGCTGAAGAAACATAACCAAGTACATTTGAACTATTCTTAAATGTAATTGTTGATGACTTAGATCCAGCATCTGCACCACCCGCAGATGAAAGTGTAACATTACCCGCAATAAGAGTTGCACCGTCAGCCGAAGCAACAGTAAACTTATTCGTATTATAGGTTAATGTTGTACCGTTGTCACCTATTAAAGAGTCACCGATATTATTATCACCTGTTGATTTTGGTACTGTGTTAGATGTTAGTGATGTTTCACTTCCGTATGTTCCAGCAGTTGTTCCAATCAATTTACTTGATTCTCCCGACGCAGAAACAAACATCCAATAATCCTCTTGTGAATCCCAAACAAGAGATGCCGAAACACCTGTTGAACCTGAGTCAATTACTTCAAAACCTGCGTATCTCTCAAAAGGAGAGTATGCATTTAATCTAATAATGTTATCGTCAATTTCTAATGTCTGTGATTGAATTGTCACAGAAGTTGCGTCTCCTAAAATTTCTAAGTTACCCGATATTGACACATTACCACCTAAAGTTGTAGTTCCTGTTACAGATAAATTTTCTTCAATATCAACACTATTTTCTAATGTTGTAAGTCCTGTTACATTTAATGTGTTATTAACTGTTACCGTACCTGTTGTTATTGTGTTTCCTGTAACTCCTAAATTACCACCAATATCAACTCCACTCTTAAGTGTTGCAGATCCTGTAACTAATAAATTAGAATTTATACCAACATTTCCTTTTAATTCAGATGTTGTTCCAACTACTAATGAACCACCAGCACTTACGTTAGTACCTACTGTTGTACTATCAACCGTTAAAATGTTAGTTGATTTGTTATATGTTAAATCAGCGTCATCTTGAAGACTGTCTCCATCAAGTGCAAATGAAATTCTATTTGGGGTTAATGGAGTTCCATTATTATCTACTAAGGTATCACCTTGAATTCTTTCATCTAAAGTGTCCTGAACTAATTTCTTATTAGCATCTAACCCAATAAACTTAATAGTGGACCCTTCAGGAATAGAAGCCATAGTAACATCCGCAGAATTAATAACTACCGTATCTGTTGTTGCGTCACCAAGTATTGTGTTACCGTTGACAGTTAAGTCACCTGGTAATACTAAATCAGTTACCGACAATGAACCTTCAAGAGATATATCTTGTACGTATGCAGTACCACTCACATATAGGTCTTTCCAACCTTGTGTTGTTGTACCTAAGTCAAATGCGTTATCTACATCAGGTATAATTGATGATGATATGTCAGCTCCGAATGATACGAAGTCTGTTGTTGCATCACCTACTGTGATGTTACCACCTAAATTAATATTACCCGCAATGTCAGCATCACCTGTAAGTTTTAAATTAGAACCTGTGATTTCACCCGAAATAAGTTTACCAACCGTTGCCGTAGATGTAACACCTAAAGTACCAGCAATAGTTTGGTCTCCCGTTACCGTTACCGTACCACCTGTTATGTTAGTGACAGATGCGTTTGAACCCGTTAAAGATGTGATAGTTACATTGGAAATACTATTCCCTTCCATGTTACCCGTCAAATCAAGTCTTTGATTTCCAACACCATCATTGTTAAGGATATATAACGACTGATTTCCCGAAGCATGGAACGGTGTTCCGTCCATAATTGATCCGTAAGTACCAGCGGCTATAGTTGGTGCCGTAGTACCTCCATAGATTTTTGATGTAGGTTTAAATGCTCCAGCGACTCCTTCGTCAGAAGAAACCGGGGAACCAATGAATACGAAAGGTCCCGACAAATCTGAGATAGATCCCGATGCAACAAGGATTTCCCCATTACGTGTCGTCGTCGTCTTTAGACTTTCAATCGATCCTCTCCTGTGTTTAATAATTTGAGCCATCTGTTTTTTTATTTAAAGTTTTAATTTTATTATAAATATCATCGTAATTAGAAACCACCTAAATCCATGACACTATTATTCGACCTATCACCTATATTTCCTAAATTTTCGATATTAAGTGATGCCGATCTTATTTGACTATCTATTTGGTTCTTTAATATACTCATTGCTCCTGAAACAATTAAAGAGTCGTCACCTATGTTTTGAGACTGTAATATTGTTTGTCCCTCAACCTTAAGATCACCTCTAATTATAACAGAACCTGTTACTTCTAAGTCTGAAGTTGCTGACCAATATGATCCCGAGTTACCCCATATAAGGTCTTCTCTACTCGCAATTGGTAATTCCGAACCCTGTGGTCCCGCAATCCATTCATCGTTCACTGTGTCCCATAAGAGAGACCCTGACACTAAGTTTGGTGATGAAGTATCTTTTATACTAATACCACCGAAATTAGACTCATTACCGTTTAATTCTATAATATTGTCATTAACAACTACTGTTTCAGATAATGACGACGTAAAACTACCATGGACCGTAAAATCACCACCAAGACTTAAAGATCCTGTGATCTGTAAATCATTTGTTGTTGAATAGAAGGAACCTGTTGGTTTGAAAATGTCCTGAATACTATCAGGATTACTATTGTCAAGTTGTTCACTTAATGTTCTACCAACATATTGGTAAGCACTTATATAAACATATTTATTTGACGATGGTACACTACTTTTAAATTGTACAACCCCATTCTTAAAGTCAAATGCGTAAGTCGACGGTTGAACTAAATCACTTGCTGATGGTGAAGATGAATTTGTTGAAACGTATAACTTAACACCATAACCCGCAGTCCCATCTTCCACCGTTGAGTTAGATAATGACGAAACAGAATATTTTGGTGATATAAAATTAACTTGTTGGTTTGAATCAATTAACTGAGCACCGATTCCGTTATCAATACCCACTGGGTTCAAAAAGAACCACACTTCATTGTTTAAATCTGATTTGGTTAGTTTGTGTCTAAACCAATATTTCAACACATTGAATCCTGTTGTAGGATCCGCATATACACTTAAATGGTCACCCGAACTATTAAAAGGTAAGTTGCTGGATGGGATAAGACCCTGATCCACATAAATCTCATTACTATTTAAATCAAGTACGGACGTGAATGATTCCTGAGAATCACTCAAATTACTATGTGTGTATCTCCTACCTTGTAGGAATCTCGAGGATTTTAAATTACTATCGTATGCCATATCTTTTAACTAAAACTTACACTTATACCTGTTAATGGTGTTGGATCTCCTTGATATCTAACTAACACCAATACCTCGTTGTATGTTGCATTTAAGAACATACCATCCGAATTTCTTATTGGTAATGTCCATGATCCACCTGAACCCGAACCACCCGTATTACCATAACGATCAATATTAGAACCAAAAGGATTTTCACCATCTGCGTTTGCATTTATTGTTTGTATAAAATTCGACAGAGTTTTTGTGGGATCATAAAATCTCGAGTTTGAATAAACATTGGTTGATGATGATTCAAACATAATCATTGCAGATACTCTATTGTTATTTTCTATATTATCCCAAGTAGTTAACGAGTTACCATTAAAGGTAATACTCATACTTGACTTAGTTCCTGACGTAGAGAATTTTCTAACGTAGTATTTGAAGTTGCTACCATTATCTGGATTCGGTAACCAATAACCATTATTACCACCAGGTTTGACCAATTTATTAGGTTTTATTTGTAAATCCTTATTACCTAAAATACCATATTCATTGTAAGTATTATCCCAAGTATCACCACCGAATGAAAGTAAATTATCGGTTAGTTTTAGTCTTCTACCTTCACCACTGAAATTCTCAGATGTGTTAGACGAACCATCATATGTTTGTGATCTACCATAGTAATGTAAACTACCACTTGACGCTGGTTGACCAAAGGTTCCTGAAGTGTGTACCGATCTTGATTCTGTATCAGAATCACTACCACCATACCCAGTACCTGATATTGTAATTGATTGATTATTTGAAGTTCCGTATGAATTACCCGCACTCCAATATAACTTTGAATTCAATTTTATCTTATCACTAATGTGGGGGATTGTACCACTAATTCTAACATCTGTAAGTGTTTCATCGTAAAATACATTACTCGTTGTTATTCTACCATTAGAGACACTTGCCGCCCTTTGACCACTATTACCTGTCATTGAACCGTGTGTACCATTTTGGTACAACTTATTAAATGTACCACTAATAGACCCACTCGCATCAAACGTTGCCGTTTGTAGATATGGGGCTCCACTTAAAGATCTTGATGATGCTGACATTTGATCCATAAAATCAATATTTGCCGTAACACCCAAATTAGTTGAACCTATACCACTCTCTATAGTTGGCATTGGACCATATAATATTTCAGTGTTATTCTCAATTGGTGTTGTGAAATCACTTGACCCACTTGCAATTGATATTGAACTTGATATATGGTAATACCCGATATCATCTATAGTGTTACCAGCATTTAATATTGTTGGACTAAACACATTACTAAACTTCCCGTCTTGGTAACCCGCAGGGATTAATTCAGGATTTGCAGACTCAATTCTACCAAGAGTTACCCCATCGGTAGTTCCCGCACCTGATTGTGTTATTAATTCATTTGTACTTACCTCTTCTAATAATTGTCTATTGTGATCAAATTTCTTAACCGTAAATGACCCCGAAACTTTAAATGTTGTTGGTGTTCCACTACTTAACCTACCCAAACCGAACAAATTACTATCATTTGAAGATCTAACATCTGTTGAACCACCCACTTGACTTGTAAAAGAGTGTTTATAGTTACTATTTGTGTAAAAAGTACCGAACGACCCTAATATTGTACCCCCAATAGACGCAAAACCCGCGTCAACTAACTCAAGTAGTGTTGTATTTGTAGTTCCTGAAGGAAGATATCCATTAATACCTGAATCTGTCGATGTATTAGTGGTGTTTTTGGTATATCCGTTATAATATTTTGTATTTGGTGATGCATCAGGTGCTGATGAGGATAATAACCCCGCCATAAACCTAATAATCTCCGAAACGTCTGTGTTTTTGTTAAAATTGTTGAAATATGATCCATCCATAGTCCCCCAATCATTTGATGTTGGTTGACCTACGTTCACATTTTCAGCATGTAGTGATTTATGAACTCTAACACCGTATTTATCACTAATTGAACCATCAGGTGAATCTAATCCACTACCTGATATTTGTAGATTCTCCGCAGTCCCATAATACGATCCTGTTTGTTGGAATATGTTACTCGCTTCGATATCTATCTGAGCTTGTCCAATTGCATCACTTAAAGATGACGAAACATCGTCTAATTCTTGATCTGTTGCGTAAGTATCATCTAAAGAACTACTAAATAATTCTAACCCATCAATTCTCGTTTCATGGTCTGAACCTGTCGATTCTAATTCATTTAATCTACCATGGTGAGACCCACTTGTTGTTTCTAATTTACCTAACCTACCCTCAGTTACTATGAATGTGTCATCAACAGATGATGATAAATCATTAATTGATACTGATAGTGACGAAGATAACTCCCCAATTGATGAAGTTATAGATTGTGATAGTTCTGTTAGTTCTTGGTCGGTTGCGAATGTTGCATCCAATGAAGAACTAAACGACTCTAAGTCAACTATTCTATCATCATGTGAACCACTTGTTACTTCTAATTTATCTAACCTTCCTTCCGCTAATGTAAACGTACCATCAATAGATGATGATAAATCATTAATTGATGTTGATAATGACGAAGATAAATTAGTTATTGTTGTATTGGTATCATCAAATGATGTAGATACCGACGACGACAATTCACTTATTGATGTGGAAATTGACGAGGATAAATCAGTTATAAACTCACTGTTCTCGTTAAAAGACGAAGACACTGATTGTGACAGTTCTGTGATCGAAGATGAGATAGAAGATGATAAGTCACTAATAAACTCACTGTTTTCGTTAAAGGATGATGAAACAGATTGTGATAATTCGTTAATTGACGAAGATATAGAAGATGATAAGTCACTAATAAACTCACTGTTTTCGTTAAAAGACGAAGAAACCGATTGTGACAACTCATTGATTGATGAGGATAGTGATGATGAAAGTGTTGTTAATTCACTCTCAACCACTAAATTCTCTTCACTCCCTAATTGACCACCGATCCACCTATCAATTGTTGTGTCCCATAATAATGAACCTGAAACAAGATTTGGACTTGTTGGGTCTTTTATTAATAATCCACCATACTTTTCTTCACTACCATTTAATTCAATGATATTATCATCTAATATCACCGTTTCCGATTTAATCGTAGTGTATGTCCCTAAAACATTAAGGTCTCCCTTAACTGTTAAATTTGAACCTGTAAACTCTAATGAGGTTGAAACAGACCCAGTAAAAAGGTTAAGATCCTCAACATTAGTCTCTAATAATTCAGTAAGAGTTATTGTACCAACCACCAATGAGTCCGCATAAATTGCACCCAAAGACGATGAAGGGTTACCTAACGTAATGTTAGATCCCGATACAACATTTTCAGTTGCAATTTGTTCCCAGTATATTTGTTGTAAAGCCATCTCTAAAAGTCCTTTTACATAAATACTTTTGTTTATCTTCTTGAATACAAAAAAGGAAGACTTTTTTTAAAATCTCCCTTTTTAATCAGATATTATGTAAAATTTGTTCTATAAAGTGGTCCTCATCGTCCACATTTAGACCCGGCATTAATAAAATACCTTTTCTTTTTTCTTCGTTTCTAAAGAACACAGTTGGTAAAGTGTCCATTTTTGTTTGTTCTATAATTTGACCCCATAAAAATGAATGTTCGTCAATATCATACTCCTCATATTGCACATTCTCCTTACTTAATCTTTCTTTTAAGTTTTCACAATGAGAACAACCCTTTAATGTGAAGACACAAACCACTACAACAAACTATCTATGACCGTAGTATAATCACTGTCAGGTTTTGCACCAATACTTTTATTCATTATGGTCTCACCATTGTATATGATTACTGTAGGTACGTTTCTAATACCTAATTCCATAGCAAAGTCTCCGTGTTCATCAACATTTACCTTAACGAAATGAACGTCAGGGTACTTATCCGATAGTGACTCTAATCGTGGTATTAATGACTTACATGGACCACACCATGGTGCCCAAAAATCAACTACTACTATCTCACCTTTACTTAAAAGGGACTTTACTTCTTGTGTTGTTAAATCTTTCATTAAATTCTATTTTCCTTGTTTTATTATTTTAACCAAACCTCGTTCATCAATAAATATTTTAGGTTCGTAGAAAGAATCAGGTCTTTTTGATATTTCTATTGCCTTCATTGTTTGTTTTACTGCTTCAAATTGTGGTAGGTCTAATGTTGGGTCTCCTTTTGTTGAAAAGTTTTTTTGAGCCAACTCTGTGACCATATCAAAAAATTTATCCTCATTTAAGTTTTTTAAGAAATAGTTCTTAGCGTTTTCGTTTTTCTTAAAATACCCCCTTAGTTTGTTTATGTATATTATAATCTCAGGATCCAACGTTATTTTGTGTTAAATATAGATTATGAGTAATCTCCCTCACCAAAAAGTGTTAGTTGTTGACCAATCACATGATTCGGGGTACCATAATTCATTATCAGGAGTTCCATTCCGTCGTTTTGTGTTCCATCTTTTTTAGCTGCCGCCGATTTCTTGAATGCTTTCTCCTCCCACTTATATTCTGTTAGTGGGAACCATTCACGTAAAAGTGGGAAGTCATAATAAGATAAACTAAATTTACCTTTGATATTCTGTAAACAATTCGCTAACCTTTCATGATCTAATCGATCAAAGTCATGATTAGAATAATAGTTTTCTGTTTTCCAATACGGTGGATCCGAGTAAAAATATGTTGTAGGTGAATCATATTTACAAATCACCTCACTAAAATCTTCATTCTCAACAAAGGTTATCTTGTCGAAATGTTCTCTGAATTTAGGATTCTTTAACTTATCCATAAATATTAAAACCTTACAACGGTACTTACCTTTATAATCTGTGTAGTTAGATGATTCGGGTTTTGATCCTGAAAATATCTGTGTTAGAACATATACATATTTACCCGCAGCGTCGTAATTAGGTTCATCACCAATTACATAATCGGGGTGAAATACCTCCTCTTGACATGTGTTAAAGAATTCCCTACATTTTGGTGGTGTAATCTCTTGACCAACCACTTGTATATATTCACTGTATTTGTCCAATTCATCCCACATTTTATCGTAGTCTAAGGAAGAACATTTCATTAAGTTTGCATTTAACCCATTAAAGTCATTGTAAACGACAGTTTTAAGGTTTGGGTACTCTTTTAAATCCATGTTGAAAAAGACCCAAAACATCCCTGAGAATGTCTCTACATACGTTTCAATATCTTTCGGTATGAATGGGACAATCCACTTCCCAATACGCGCCTTTCCTCCAATGTAACTTATCATTTGCTTCTTATTAGATGTTCTTGTATAAAATATAACTAAAATAACTCACGTTATCAACCCCCCACTCTTGATTATTGGATAATTATTATATATATTGGATTATGGCGTGTAGTAAATGTAAAAAACAAAAACAGAGGGAAGAGGTTTTAGCTGAAGTAGCAAAAGTAGAACGACCAATTAAGGTATTCCTTGTTATCGTTTTAGGTTTAGGTGTCTTTGGATTAATATCTTTATTTAGATATGTATTCAACCTATTCGGTTAATGAAGAAACGAAAATATAAGATAATTCTATTCTGTAATCAAAAGAGAAAAAAACTTGTCTACCAAACAATTAGTTTACCATCAATTAGAGATTTGTGGTACGAACTAAAAACCGAAAGAAAACCTCGATATGTAAAAGAGTTTGGTGGTAAGAGAAATTTAAGTCTCACTTACGAACTTGCCCTAATCTATCCTGACAACCGTTGGGCCAAATCAAAAACAATTACCAAAAGAGATGAAATTGGTCGATTAGTAAACATCAGTGCCAGTGAAAAAGGGTATAGAATGAAAGAACTCATCCCTTATTGGGAGGAAGAGAAGGTTTATGATCATGATAATAAAAAAAGAATTCGTTACCATGAGTTACTTGAGGTGTTCCTTAAAGTCCAAGAGATTGCCCAAATTTTCACATTAAACAATAAGATATTTCTTCAGATTGAAAGTGAGGTCAGAATGTTTGGTAATAAGAACCTAAGTGATTCTGAAAGACTATTCAATATTTTAAAGGAAGATCTTCTCGATAAAAGAAAGGGTAATTTTATATTTGTTAAAGATGTAACGACCACACAAAGAAAAAACCTTTATCCTCTATTAGAGAAAAAAGGTTATAAAAGAACTGATTTATTTAGACATTACTCTTACTAAAGACATATATACATTCTCCAATACCAACAGAGAATACTTCACCTTCATCATCTATCTTATCATTGTATTTAGTCTTAAGGTAGTCTTTCACTCGATCATACTCTTCAACATCAAGTTCAAATAATAACGTGGGATTCTTAACCTCTAAATTTATCTTTTCAGTTAAATCCGCAATGATTGCTAATTGGTTTAGTAGGTCCCCTTTTTTTTCTTCGTTGTCTTCTTTATCTTCCATTACATACCTAATATTTTACCTACCCTTAATAAGAATAGCCCTAATTTATTTTTTTTCTTTGTGGGTGGTGGGATGAATAGATCCTCCTTCTTCGTCTTCAGTAGTTCCTGAATCATCTTCTTCTTGTGTGTCTCCACCAGTAGTTGATCCTTCTGTACTTCCTTCTCCAACCAAGCTAAGTCCTTCGTTTTCGATTTCTTTATCATTCTTTTCAAATTTTAAACTGTGTAATTCATCTAATCCTGTTTTTTCAAAAACATCTCTTAACTCTCTAACTTTCTCATCAAACAGTTTACGTTTTTGTTCTTCCTCAAGGTTTTTAATCACGACTTCATTCGCACATTGGAATGCAGTGTCAAAACCATCTTCGTTAGCTACAGCAACAAAAGAGACTAAAACACTCTTATCGTTCTTGTCTTGTATTTTTACTTCTAATGTTTTATAGACTTGTACGATTTTTTCGTACTTCCACGTTACGGGTAGTTTTAGATCTAAACTAACGTTGCTCTTTATTTCTCTCAATGAGAAGAAATATGGTTGTAATGGTTTTATATTTTTGTACACTATTATATGATTATATATGTTATTATGTATGATATTGAAATGTAAATAAACACTCTTTCATACTTATTTATTTCTAATGGGTTAGGTGTTGTTTGTAGTAGTTTAACTCCAAATTCACCAATGAACCTAAGTATAAAGACTATACTTAGAACCAATACGAATAGTTCTATGTTATCTATCATGTGATTTAATTTCTTCTAACACTTCTTTCCTGTATACCGAAATTAGACTCTTTATCTCCTGAGCGTATTTACGAGCTCTTATGGATGCAGAACGATTTCCCTTGTCAAATACTTTATTAGTATCGACAGACATTTTCTCGACAAGATTTTTAATTTTGATTAACGTTTCCATACTTATATTACGTTTTTGATAGTAATATACGTAATTTTTTCTATTAGGTCAAGTTCTTTTCTAATATTTTGTAGATTTCTGTTAGTACACCTAACTCTGGTCTCGTTTTTTTGTGTTTGTAGTTGAATAACTTAAAAAGGTACTCCTTTAGTTTAGTTTCTTCACCATCCATTTGTGCATGGTAAAAAGTCTCCATAAAAAAAGTCCAAAAATATTCATAGTGGATACCTCTTTCTTTAAAGACGATTCTTTCCTTTTTAAAATTGTTGATTGTTTTGTCCCAACACCACGTAAAGTGTCCTTTTTGGTTGAGTTCCTCATCCATTACATCAACCCCCAAATAAGTCCTATCCATTAAAGTGTGGATGGAATCGAGGAAATCATAAAATAAAATGATTTTTTCTGTGGATATGTCGTAAGCGCGGTACCAAACTTCAGTCTGTTTACCGTAATTCTCATTATCAATCAAATGGTTCTCATTCATCTCTCTTATTTGTTTTCTATACTATAGAATATACACATAAAAGAGTTTAAAAACAATGGGTTATTGAGTCTTTTCGTTGTAAGAGAACATATTCTTCATTTTACTGATCTCTTCCTGTAAAACATTCTCAACCTCACTTGTTTCTTCTTTAAGTTCTTTTACTGGTTGTACATCCTTAACATACATAGGTGCCTTTTCTTTGACCTCTTTTCTTCTTTCAGCTGTCTTGTGAAGATTCTTACCTGTTTCTGTTTCAATTGTATTTCCTCCGTCAGCATTACCCATAGTTGAATCACCCTCTAAAGATTTCTTAAGTCTTTCTTTAAATTCTTCACTTGGTTCATGATCATAATCTAAGTCTAATGGATTCTCACCTCTTGAGTTTTCCATTTCTTCATTTTCCTCTTCAGTATTATGAACTACTTTCTTATCACCTTTACCATTAGCATTAGGGAATTCAGGATTGTCTCCACCTTCGATAGTTAATGTGTCTTTAATTTTTTTATCTACGGTTTTCATATGTTCCGCAGTTTCTTTTTTGTTAACTCTGTGTGCATCATCAACCTCCCTAACACCAGGTACGTTTGATTTTGACTCTTTAACCATTTTTGTTACCATATCAATCATTTGTGATTCTGTTAAACGTAAAACTCTTTTTCTACTTTCATTTACAGATTCTTCCTCTTCCATCGCTCCACATTCACAAAGACCATTACCACACTTTTCACATTCGATTTCTGTAATGTCAAAATCTTCATTAGTGTCACCCTGTCTTATATCTTCAAGATCAGACGCTTCGATTTTACCATCGTTATCAACATCTAATTTGTGTTGGTCACCATGTAACTTTTCTTCGATTGATTGGTTTTCTTTCATGTTTTCTATGTCTTTTTCTTCACCCAACTCATCTAACCTACTGATTAGTTCTTCTTGGGATTCAAATGTTTCAACCTCAACAACATAATCTTTGTCAGGGTTATTTTTATTATATTCTTCACATTTTTGATCTGCTTCATCTTTAGATTCACAAACCTCAATATATTCACCCTCACATTTAATACAATGTGCGGTTTTTTCACCCTTACTTTCGTTAAGGATTCTACTTTTAATCTCCTTAGAGATGGTTTCTTCGATAATTTTATCTAATTCTGAAACTTTCATATTATATAAATATACGTTTTATCTCTTTTATCACTAATTTCTCAACCTCTTTGAATGGTAATCCGTATTTGTTTGAAATTTCCTTCACCGATTCATTTAATTGGTCGTTTTCGTAAAATTCGAGGTTATTTAATCCAACACCCTGATTACAGTAAGGAAACTTTTTACACTTCTCCTTAATTGACACATAAACACCGTCAGGTCCACCCCACATTGGGAATTTCTTTTTCCTCATGGTCTTCATTCTCTTCTTAATTGTCTTTTCACCACCGATTTTTAGTGGATTACCACCTGACCCATCACCAAAAGGTGCATCGTACATAGCACCAGCAGATACTCCAGCAGTCATCGCTTCGGTGAACTCACCTTCTTCAACATCTTCCTCAACTTCATCTTCGTTGTACTTTTTCTTGTTGTGTACTTTATATATTTCCTTTTTAGTTACAAATCCCATAGGTGCTGAGAAGGATCCTGAAGATCCTGCCATTGTTTGTTCTGTTGATTCTTTTTTCATTATCTAACGTTTTTAAGTGGTGATTCCCAAAAAGACTTACGTTGCCAAAGTTGTTTAAATAACTCCACAACCACTTTAGTTGATAATTCAACCACCTTACCGTTTATGTCTCTCGTACCCATTTCCTTTTTAATGACATCAATCACGATTTTATGTGCTTGAGTACCATCAAGGAAAGTTTTAATCTCTTTCTTGACAATTCTTTCAATATCTTTCTTATCTGTGTTTGTAAGTGCCATGTTAGTCTATTCGTCTTTCAGAGATTAAGTCATTCATAGAATCAGAAAAGACATCTTCGAATTTTAAAAGTTTCTCAGTCGACTCTAACACATCATAACTAACCTTTAACATACTCGTGTTTAAGTATGTACCTTTATTTACCCCCGCAATGATCACGAAATTTAAACCTACGTCAGGTAGTACACCGTCTAACCTTACCGAACCACCCTCTATGGTGATGCCAGGTCTTAGATCACCCAAATCTGATACCTGAGTACCAAAGTTCTTTATAACGTCGGATATGACCTTCTTTTGTGGGTCCTTTAATTCTAAATCCTCTTTAGAGTCAGCAATTAACCTAACCTCAACACCGTCAACTACAATAACAGTGTCTTTCATTTGTTTTTCCTCTTCTTGTTCGTTTAAAGTTTTTACACCTCTACTCGACGACTCATTGAGTTTTCTAAGAGTATCTAACATTTTTTTTGTCTTATCGTAATTCATATGTGTATTATATTTCATTTTCCACAAACATTTTAAAATTGAATGATGGGTTTATATCTGTATAAATATTTGAAAAATTCGATTTACAAACAATTCCTCCTAATTTATCGATATTTTCTATAATTCCGTTAGTTGGAACTACGTGTTTTTTGATGTCATGCTCCTCACAGAGGTGGTCACACAGGGAAATTAAGGTTTTTATTTGTTCAGGATTATATCGATCCCAATAAAACTTTTCTCTCCAACTCCTTATAAATGGTTCAGTTCTGTACGGATCTCCAATCCAATTTGAAAAAAAACCCGTTATTGTATTTTTATTTAACCACCCAAGATTCTCGATTGCAATCTTAATTTGCTGTCTGTCGATTTTGTCAATGTCAAAAGTCTTAGACGAATATTTTACATCTAAGACTTTATATATGTCGCCCGACTTACTAATAATGAAGTGTGGAATATCTTCGTATTCACCATTTCTTCGAAATTTGATTTTTTTAACAAAATCATCTATTCGTCTTTTAGTATCATATAATAGAATTTGTTTCTTCTTATATGATCTTTTAGAATGGTTTAGGTCGTCCTTATTAATTATTTCTACGTCTCGAATTCCCAACATTTCTTCTAATTACTTTTTGACCAACCTTCATAAAAGGTTCTAATGGAATATTCCTATTTACCGTAGGTTCCAAATACAATTCATCAACATAAATAGTTGGTGTCGGAGTTGCACTTGGAAATGGAGTACTACTTGGTGTTGGTGTAGGGTTCTCCGTTGATTGTGGAGTGGACGTTGGTCCTTCAGTTTGTGAAGGTATTGGTGTTGGACTACTGAAAGGTGTTGAACTTAATGTTGGTCTTGGGGTTTCTGTAGTTTCTACTATTTTTTTTTTTCGGGATCATCGTTTGTGATGTCCTTAGTTGTTTCGTTGATTGGTTCCTTAAAAATGAAATTAGGTTCGGGGGTTGGTGGTTCAAACCTCACCTGTGGAACTTCTTTAATTTCAACATCCACATTAAACTCAGGTCCATTATTATTAGGTAACTCGTCCAACACAACATTAACCTCTTTAAGTTTTTCTGTTGGTGTTGTTATTTGACCTGTATTTAAATCCAATTCTGCCGTTTCAACCACGTCAGGTAGTTGTTCCTTATTTACCTCTCTATATTTTTCTATAGGTACACCATTAACGTGTTGTGGTGTCTTAGACGATAAAACCAAATTATAATCCTTATCAGGTTCTGTATCAGTTGTGTATTCTATATTTTCATTGAATTGGTGTGTAGATGGTTCTATTGTTTCTGGTTCATTAACTTCAATGTCTTTGACCATATCATTTAAAACCATATCCAACGCATGATCCTCATCCCACTTATCATTTGTATCATCTACGTCAGTTTCAGTCTGACTATCTTCATATGGAATATCATCTAAACCATCATTAATTGTAGTGTCGAAGTCTTTGTAGTCTTCTTCCGTTGGTTCAGGTCCATCATTTAACCATGATGGTGGTTCAGGTGTTTTATTTCTTTCAGTGTCGTAATAGTGTTCACTTTTAGGTTCTTCTTCATCAGAGACTTTGGTCTTGGGTTTAGATAATATCTCATTTAATTTATCCAACTCCTCTGTTGTTGGTCGATATCTTGCAATCTCACCAACTAAATCAGACGCCTGTATTGGGTCTTCTTTAGGTTCGGTACTTGATTTGTCTTTTGTTTCATTAGAAAGTGTTCTCTCTTCATTAAACTTAACTAACATGTGAAGGAAAGATAACGATATCAGTGGTAACATACCCCCCGAAAATATAGCAAGAAAACGTCTATGTGATTGTAAATTATCTTGTTCAACACCAACATATTCCAATATTGGACCTGTTAGATCAACCCACGATAAAAATTGTGCAGATGAAATATCAATGTATTCGAATGCAAAGAATATATTCCCAACAAACTGAATTATTGTTACAATACCGAATGGTACGTAAACTTTAGAACCCATATTGACCGATATTGCCGCCAATGCAGATAATGCAGCAATTTCAATACCTATTGAAAGATATAATGCCCACGACATAGGGTTTGACATTCCATACCACCCCGTTACGTGTGATATTGACACAATTGCAACCGTAATGATAGGAACAAGAAACGCTACGTAGATAATTGTTTTAAAATTTCTACTAAACCAATTCGTACCCTTCATATTATTTTTTTAATTCACTTTCTAAGGATTCAAGTTCTTTCTCGATCTGACTTTGTCTTTGTAAATCAAACATTTTTCTGTCAGTTGCCTGTATCATTCTATGTTCACTTTTTAAACCTTCAATCTTTAATCTAAGATCAATCTCATCCTTAGTAAATGTGTGATTTTCGTTATATTCTTTTAAGTCTCTCATTTCTTTTTTGATTGAGGACATTTCTCTACTATCACCACAACCTCTAAAGAATGTGAATATTAGTACAACAAATACAATAACGTTAAAATACTTTTCTATAAAATTTTTCATAATTCTTATTTTACCTTTATAAATAGTTTAATAGAGTAAAACTCTCATTTCTTAATTTCTTCATCGCCTTTTCTTTCAACTGTCGAATACGTTCTTTGGTACAACCAAATTGTTCTCCGAGATCTTCTAAATTACATTCAACACCATCCAAACCAAAGTACTTAGTTATGATAATTCTTTCCTTTTCATTTAGTAGACCTAATAACTTTTTTACCTGTTCTTTTGTTTCATCTTGATTAACAACATACGATTCAGGACTAAATGAGTCATGATTTACGATGATATCAATTAATTCATCACCCTCATCATTAATGGGTGTGCTTAAATTTACACATTTTGGTATTGAAAGTGTAGGGATTTCGAGAAGTTTTTCGGGATTTTCATATTCATCGAAGAATAACTTTTTAAGTTTCTGTTGTTCTTGTATGATGTTAGATGGGATTCGTATTGTTCTTGAGTTATCATTTAGAGAGGACATGATTGCCTGTCTTATCCACCACACAGCATATGAAATAAATTTGATTTTCCTTTTAGGGTCAAACTGCTCTGCCGCCTTAATTAAACCTATGTTACCTTCAGAAATAAGATCAGGTAGATCCAACCCCTGATTTTGAAAGTTTTTAGCAACTGAGATAACAAATCTCAAATTACCCAATACTAACTGTTTTAAAAGATCTTCTCTTTCTTTTGACGAAATATTTGTTTTCTGTAATCCTTTTACTATTAATGTTAATCTTTGTTTATCAGAAACAGGTAATTTTTTGATGTCTTTAAGATAGAACTGGATCTCTTCTGTGTTTAGGAAATTTGTGTTTTGCATGAATGAACAGGTTTTTTTTGTTAGGTGAACGAAATATTATACTAAAATAACGATATTTTATCAGTCCTCAAAATTATCTAAGAACTTTTTTTCATCATTTGATAAACTTTCAATACCATCCTTATTTATTTTTTCAAGTAGATCATCTATATCCATAGATATAGGTTGTTTTTGGTACTCAATCCGTAGGTATTGGTCTTCTATTTTTTCGAAGATAAATTCTTTTACTTTTTGAGGTAAGTGTGCTGCAACAACATCATTAATGTCAAACATAAAATAGAACTTAACTTCTGGTGCCTCTAAAACTTTGTGTAGTGACTCAGCAAACTTATCAGTATCAACCTCAGTTTCTACTAAAACTATTAAGTTTTTACTATTCTCCACTAAATATTTAACTGATTTTACCATTTCGTGTTCTCCGATTACTGAAAGACAGAAGAACTCAATATCTTCCATATCATCAAATAATCCATATAGAAAGATTGCATACGTTTTTGACATTTATTTTTTGTTTAAATTAATTTTCCAAAAGATTCCACCACCGATGTAAGGTACCACACCATCTACTCCGTTGGTTTGTACACCTAAATTTAATTGATACAATTTATCAGACTTTGTCTTTAATATAAGACCACCTGATGCTGTTGAGAATATATCTTGTTTGTTTCCACCAAGATTAAAACCATAGTAAAGTTGTGTTTTAGGTAAATCCTTCACTATTGTTGTGTTATATATAGTAGGAACTTCAAAATTCCAAACAACGTCTCTACTTAATACTTTATTTTGTGTTATAGTATCAGTAATAACCCCAAAACCTAATGTTGGATTTGGTTTAGTACCAATCGAATCTATTGTGATTTCAGGTGCAAACTCATAAGTTAACCTTAAGGTATCTTTAGTTACAAACTTAGAATAATAGTCCTTAATAATTTGTAGTGAGTCAACGTGTGTTGGTATTTTAACTATCTTCTCAACAACCCTGTCAACGTATTTAGGTACGTATGTAGGTACTTCAACACGTTTTTCAACAAAAACAGTATCAATGGTTTTATCCACCAATTCATACTTTTTACCATCCACCTTAACGATTTCTTTAGTTCCTTGTGGTGTATCACCACATCCCCTTAAGAGGAGGAATATAATAAGTCCGACAATGATTATTGTCTTTATATCGAGTTTAAAAAAATTGTTAGATAGTCCCATAACTTATAAATACATTATTTTTTTTTCTTAACAATGTCGTCAATAATTCCATACTTAAGTGCTTCAGTTGAAGATAACCACAAATCTCTTTTTGAGTCATTCTTTACTGTCTCAGCTGGTTTACTACAATATTCACCAAGTAGATCAAACAGTTGATCATTCAATTTCTTCCACTCAACCATGTCGATTTCCGCGTCTTGTATGTTACCACTAAAACCACCACTTGATTGGTGTAACATAGTTCTTGAGAACCTTAGAGAACTTCTTTTCCCTTTAGTTCCCGCACCTAATAGTATCGAACCCATTGATGCTGCCATACCTGTGTTGACTGTACGAATATCTGAGACCACATAGTCCATTATATCCACCATAGATAAACCTGACTTAACAGATCCACCAGGTGAGTCAATATGCATTGTGATATCATTATTATCAATACTATCAAGGAACATTAATTGTGCTTGAACTATTGTTGACATCTGATCATTAACAGGTCCTGCAACCCAAATAATCCTTTCCATCATTAGTCTTGAGAAGACATCCATTGCAGTTACGTTGAGTTGTCTCTCCTCAAGAATGTAAGGTGTTAGGTTGTTTTCAATTTGTTTATTATAGTAATGTAAGTCTAAAGAACTTATTTTGTGGTCTTTAGCGTACAGATCAAAGTTTTTGAATTCTTTTGATATCATAATTAATTTATTTGTTTCAAAGTTAAAATAATAATTCTATTATACAAGTATTTTTTTAGTATTTTTTTTAAGAAATTTTAGTAGTAATTGATTCTATTACGGATACATTCTCTTCTTTCTTGACCATCAACAAGTTATCCGACCAAGTTCGTATCAATGGGTTGTGAGAAATCACAAAAATATTTTCGAAATATTCTTTTATTTTCTTAAAAAATTCACCAACCATCTCCAAATTTTCATCTGCAATTTTACCAAATACCTCATCCATCACAACAATATTTGGTTTTGGGAGTGCAGAAACCTTAGTTAGGACCGCACGTAATGCAAGAGACGCAATTGTTCTTTCATAACCCGAACCTGAGTTTAGTGGTTTAACAACTCTTGTGTCACTATCAATCATAACAAAGTCCAATTCATTCTTCTCATTAATGTTAACCTCTAATTTAAAGTAACAACTGTCGTCTAACAACATACTTAACTCATTGTTTAATAAAGGTATCATGTCTCTAAGTATGGTTTTTGAAATACCGTTCTTACCAAAAACAGAAAGATAAGTCTTATATGTTAATTGTACCTGTTCCTCATTTTTTATTTTGGTGATTAATTCCTTATTAATTGCAATCTTCTCTTTTAAATTCTTTATTTCATTTCTAAACCTTTCAATTTGAATGTTAGATTGTTTTATATTCGAATCTGCGGTTTCTATTTGAGTCCTAAGGATAACTAATTCCTTATCAATTTGTATATTTCTCTCGTGTTTTATCTTGTTAGCTTCGTAATAATCAATCTTTGTAGTCTTAGCGTCTAATTCAAGTTTCTTTTGGTCTATTTCCAATTCATACTTAGCCGAGATAAGTTTATTTTTCTCATACGCATCATATCCTTTTTTAAGTGTTGAAAGTACAACCTCACTTTTAATTGATTCATCAAGAAGTACTTGTGTTTTCTTTATTGACTCCTCCAATTCAACGATTGATAACTTCTTAGTGTCAATCTCTTTAGTATGGTCAACATTCTCTAAGGGTCTCTTACATTCCGAACAGACACTACCGTCAGTTAAGTGTTTAATATGTGTGGTGACTTTATTAATAGAAAGACCACCTTCTTTTATCTCATAATTAAGATCCCTAATCTTATCTTTTAAAGTGTCGTGTTTATCCTCATAGTAATATTCCTTAGGTTCCACAACAACAGTTGTTTTTAAGGTTTCCTCAATCTTTTTTATCTTAACGTTAATGTCACCAATCTCATTAGTTAAAGTCTGCACATTTGTTTTAAAGAGTGCTTGATCAATATCATTATGTTTTTCACTTAATAGACTTTCTTTTTTTTGAACTAACTCACCCGATTTAACCGTAGTGTCATTCAGTTTTTTCTCCTCAATAACAATAGTCTTGTCAACATCAATTATAGTATCACTAAAAGTTACATTCTGATTTTCTAATGTAAATGCGTTGTGAGTGTTAGAGACCATGGTTCTTGAATACTCGTTATACATAACCTTACAGACCGATTCTTTCTCTTTTAAAGTGTCGAGACCCATAAACTTAGTAAGTATTGCACCTCTTGCGGTTGGTTTTGAATCAATTAATTCTTCAAGATTATAACCTGTTGTTAATATCGTAGATAAAAAATCTTCTTGGGTACCAATCGCCTTGGTAATGAATTGTTCGGTTTCCCTTCTTTGTTCACCAGCTAAATTCTGTATATCTCCATTGGGTAATACTTTAGAGAATTGTAAATCAGTCTTCACCGTATATGCTTCAGTCCTACCTTTTTTTCTTGTAATGGTACGTTCGATAATGTAGTCATCACCATCAATGGTTATACGACCTTTTACTTCAACACTATCTTTACTTGTAAATCTATTAAAAACCTCTGCATTTGTTTTGGTTTTTGTTGTTGTGTTAAAGAATAGGAATAATAGTAGATCAACTGTTGATGTAGACTTACCACCAAAATTCTTAGGTGTTGATTCGACCACAGTAATACCCTCCAACCCTGTAAAATCAATTACATTGTTATCACCGAAAGAAAGGAAGTTAGAAAACTCAACATTCTTTATATACCATCGATTATACTTAACGTGGTTTTCTTCTTTATTAAAGATCTCCTCATTTACTTTATTATCTAAACGATCAAGATAATCAATATTCGTTTTAATGTTATTTTGAATAACGAAATCCTTCATCAATGTTTTTTGATAATTAGGATCTGTTATACTATCTGAAACCTCAAGAGATTTTAGTTTTGCATTACTACCGTTACTGTGTATTTTAGTAATAATTTTAACATGACGAGTATTATACTTGTCTTTAAAATATTCTTTTACTCTCTTTATTCTTTCTGGTGTAAACGCTTCGGGGGTGTCTGCCCATGTGACTTTAATTAGTGGGTTTGTGTATTCCATTTATTCTCTGTTTGGTGTATTTTCCGTTTCTTAAATCGTAAGTTTCAACATGTTCCTTCCTAAAGGATAACCATTCTTCAACTTCGTTACTATTTCTTGGTTTAAACTTTGATCTAACCAATTTGTCTGAGTCCCTAATAGTGTTAGGTCGTATAACAATGAACTGTGTAAAGTCACCATTAGACCTTACAAAAATATTCTTCTCACTACTCTTGTTTTCTCTTAACTTATTGTACGAATAGTATTGATCTAACCAATATTTTTCCTTTCTACCTGGTATGTTAGCGGTTTGAAAACTTTGTTCTGATATCAATGAGTAATTTTGATTGTCCCAAAAATTACCAACCCATTTACCGTGTTCAACCTCAACACCTAATGTTGAATCTTTAACCCCAACTAAATCAATTCTATTATGTACGTCATTATGCTTTAGATTAACTTTAAATTTAGTTTTAAAGAATTCTATCACTGCATTTCTTATTAAGGTATCATTAAACTTACCGGGTATAAACATTCATCATCATTTTATTCTACTCTCTTCGAAGAATTCAATGACAGAGTTAAGTGCCCACACTGCACCAGCAGTGAAGAGACCGTCGAAAAAGATACCGAAGTATCCAACATTAAATAAATCCTTAGTTATTCCACCCAATGTAATAGATAGGAAGAACCCTACCCATGTTGCTGTACAAAGGGGACAGTTAATAAGTTCTCCAAAAAATTTAGAGTGTTTTGTAATCCACGTACGTAGTCCCTCAAAGATTGACCCGTATACAATTATGGTCGTCATTCCATACGCCATAAAAGTCCAAAATATTAATAATCCGATCATAGTAAAATATACAGATTATTAATTTAGTAATCAACCCCCTATTCATCATATAAAGACCCCAAATTGGAACTCTTCATATACTTTGCTCGGTTGAAACCTGAAAGTGATGTTGTTATTTTATCGAGATCCTCGGTAAGTTTCGCGTTTTCTACCTTTAACTTTTCAATCTCTTGATCGTCGGTTATGTAAATTGGTTTTTCTACAATGACTTCTTTTATCACTTCTTTAGTGACAACTTCCGTATCGGATTTGACAGGTACTTCTTTTATCACCTCAACAATCTTCTCAACGATTACCTCTTTGGTGATTGTCTTTGGTTTTTTACTAAGTTCTGTCTCTAATTTATCCACTTTTTGGGACAACTCCTCGATCTTTTTGGTGTCTTCAACCTCAACGACCTTCTCCACTTCTTTAATAACGTCTTTACCACGTGCAATTGAAGGTGTCTCACCAAATTTTAATATAGTGTAACCTCTTTCAAACACATCGTGTGCCAATTCTTCAATTTTATCAATATCATTTAACTCACAATACTGAATAAATTCTTTACTTAAAGTTAAGGAGTATTTCTTTTTCATCGTCAATGTCTTTAATATCACTTATTGAGAAATGAAGGAAAGGTTCTTCATTATCTATGTCATGAAATGTGTATTTATCGGTTGGTACATCATAAATTCCATATCCATGGTGTTGTACCGTTTCTCCAAAGTTTTGTTGAATCATCGACCCCACCATAATTGCCTGACCACCTTCAGGTAATTCAAAAACTTGTCTCTTATGAATGTCACCACACAGTAATAGGTCTAAACCTGTAAAACTTAGAGGTGAAAACGAATCTTCAAACTCATAACCAGTGTCCGTTGACAATCCCATTATTGGACTGTGGAATAATCCAACATATAAACCCTCCCCCTTTTCAAACTCAGGTCTTTGGTTATGTTGATACAAAGAATAGACAACCCAATTGATGTTATCGTCTTCATACACACCACTATCTTTATAAAACCGTATGTTATCGTTGTTTAATAATTCAATGATTGGTGTTATACTGTCAGTCCTTTCATGGTTATTCTCTAAGAAATCGTGATTACCTGGTATTATAACTACAGGTGATATTTGTTCCGCAATGTCATTTAAGAACTTTGCCGTTATGATTAATTGTTCATTTGAGATGTTAATCTTTTCATGTACTAAGTCACCCGCAATGACAACACGGATTTCTTCATAACTATATCCATCCATTTGACCTTTAACCTCTGTTAGGAATTTTTGAAATTGTTTTTCGTAGTTCTCATGGTATAGTTGTCTACGAATGTGGATGTCGGCAGTGTGTATAATCTTCTTAATCATCTAATTTCATTTTTTTACGATATTCATCGTGTATTAATTTTTTAAACTTAGTTGTACTCCAACCATGTTCCCTTCCAATATAATGTATTGGTACCTCTAATTCAGAACCCGTAAAGTCAGTCCTATTTTTATAATCATCACCCAAAAACCTAACATCGGGGTCCGTATTTTTAATTAACTCCAACAAATCTTTTTCAAATGTATAGATATGGACATCACTTATATATCTAATTGATAGTAAGGTTTTCATTCTATCTTCAATACTCAGTATTGGTTTTAATTTGGTTTCAGGTCTCTCAATCGATGAATCAGTGTGTAGTAAAACTACAAATCGTTCACACATTTCACTACACTCCCTAAACATATGGACATAACCGGGGTGGATAACATCGAAGTTACCCGCAATAATACCTACCTTATATTTCATCTATAATCTTTGGATTTTGTTTGAACGTTTGTTTTGTAATCAGATCTTTTATTTTTGTTGTTGACCAATCATGAGATCGGGTGGTGTAAATCACTTTTATCGGTAAATCGTCACCCGTAAATGGTTTTCCAAGATAATCTTCACCTAAAATCCTAACACTTGGTTTTATAATTGAAATCAATTCTAACAACTCTTCCTCAGTCTGATATACAAATACCTCATCAATGTACCTTATTGACATTAAAGTCTTATACCTCTCATATAATGGTACCACAGGTTTGTATTTACTCTTTCTGTGAAGTGAGGGGTCCCTCTGTAAAAAAACCACGAACCAATCACAATGTTGTTTTGCCGTTTCAAATGTATATATGTAACCAGGATGTAGTAAGTCAAAATTACCAGCGGTAAAACCAACTACTTTTTTTTCGGGTTGAAATGACACAATTTCCATTATTTTAAGACTTTTTCCATATCTAATAGGTAAATCTTTTGAATCACATCCATCGGTACTTTATACTCTTCGAACTCACCATCTTCCTTCACAAGTACTACAATGGAACCTAATAGTTTTTTATTTTCAAACTCAGTACCCTCTAACATTTTATTTAATAACCTACCATAAAAGGGTAGTTGTAGATAATAATGCCCAAGTGCTGTACTATCAATGTTATTGAAGGGTGGATACATTTTCTTAGTGTATCTTTGTTTTTTAAAGTTAATTGGTTTGTTTGTTTTCCAATCCGTAATTAAAATACCATAGTCCGTACCTTGTTTGTTTTCAACCAACCACACTTTATCGGGTTGACCCACATAACCTAAGTCAGGATCACCTAAAACAATTTCAGTATCAAGTAATACCGCATTTCTCTCATGCATTAGATCGAGGAACTTATGACCCGCAGTAATCATGTTATCACTTCTTTCGATCTGTTCATCGTCACAAACGTAGATTGGTTCTCTTACTTTTTTATAATCACCATACTGTTCAATTAACTCTTTTTCTAAGATATAATGAACCCTACTTCCTTGATTGGTTGCGTAAGTACCTTTATCCGCCCACTCCTGCAGTAATTCTTTTTGTTTTGTTCGATCACCTTTTGACATCCTTAACGATATCGCATCTGACTGAAATTCCTCGTAAAATTTCTTTATAATTTTTGAGACTGATGGGTAGTTTGACCTAATCATACCATGTTCGTCTCTCATATAATAAATGTGGTCCTCTTCAATAAAAGAAAGATCTATATCTTTTCTTCTTCTATTTAATATTTTCCTAATCTTCTCTGCTTCTATTTTTAAATCCATTAATCTAATTGTATTTCTTTAAACTCTGATAGATCTCCTTGCATATCCGCAATATCCCTATCCATTGGTAACTTCATTACCCATATTTTTCCTAATAATTTTCCTGCATTCATTCTGTGGTATAACTTTTCGGTATCATTCCAAGCATCACCATCTAAAACAATAACAACTTTCTTTGCCTTTCCGTAAAGAGTCATAAAAAGATGTTCGGTGATGAACTTACCTAACATTGGTATTGAATTATCTAAAAATAGACCATCAAATACACCCTCAACTAAGTACACGGGTTTGGTCCAATCCACCATATGTTCATTCCAAATAAGACTATCCTTATCCGCTTGTGGGTTCTTATACTTCATTCGTGTCCAACTAAGGAACGATCGTGCAACAAAGAAATTCACATATCCTTTATTATCATACGATGGAATTATTATCCTATTTTCATATGGTCCACTATCACAATACCCCATTCGATGTTTTATGATCATCTCCTTTGTGATGTTTCTTGACTTTAGATAATTGAACGCCTCCCTGAATTTATGTGTCATTTGTCGACCTTCGGACGATTTACTGAATTCAACAAACTCATATGGTAGTCGAACAATTGTGTCTCTTTTATCTACAACCTTAACAAAATCTTCGGGAGTATAAAGTGTGAATTGTTTATACTGTCTCGGTGATGCGTACTTTCTAACCAACTTATTTAAATGACCTTTTGTGTTTTCAGTCTCCGCACATGACCAACATTTATACACATAATTCATATAATTAATCTCCAAATTACCTTTACCATCACCATCGTCTAACCCCTTCATGTCTGAACATACGGGACAGTCAAAAGAAATCTGACCTCTATAATCGTTGTGATTATGAGGTTCACCGAAAATATCCTGTAGGATATCAACAACTAATGAAAAATCTGCATCTTTGGTCATTATACAATAATATACGAAAAAAAAATGACAAAAAAAAGTCCCCAGGAACACCACTCCCCGGGGACAACCAACTAACGTATTAAAATTAACAGAATCCAATGAATATATTTCACTTCATTTTCCTCATTAACGTTAACTTCATACGTCCCGTCCTAATATTAAATATAACGAATCATTTCCGTAAAGTAAAGACCCCGCTATGTATTTTCTGATTTTATTTTATTAATATAACCGATTACCGCAGCTGCAGCATCACTCATATCATAACATTCTTTTTTTATTCTACCTGTTCGAGGTGAAATACCCCATTCAACTTCAGGAAATAAATCATTTACGTGTTCCCACACTACGTGTTTCTTATCGATATCTTTAGGATATCCACCAAACAACACATTCCTACCCTTAACGTTCTTACCAACAAGATCAGGAAATGCAAATTTTCTTGCGTTATACGTTGAAATGAAATTTGGTACAACACCTAATATATCAAAACATGATTTTAAAACCATACTATTATATCTCAATAAGGTACCAACAGTGTAGACATTATTAGAATTTAACAATGGTTCTTCAATTATAACCTTAGTGATTCCCATGTTCTTGTATTTCTCAAGTTGTTCTGCAAACCCTTCCGATTTCTTCAGTAACTCCTCAATCTTATCTTCAGGTTGTGGTTTAATCTTAGGTGTAAAGTGTGTTAGTTCCAACAAATGGGAACCTGTGATATCAAATAATGCCCAACCAATTGTCTTAGTTGAAACATCCAAACCCAAAATCTTAGGTTTATTTTTAAATTTACTATTCATATAATGTTATATATGTAATAATTATACATAATTAACATTCAATAGTAAACACTAATTAAGTTCTTTAGAAGTCTATTTTTACTGATATTACCTGTGTTCCTTTTCGTTTGACAGGTGATGAAGTTTTTGCAGTGACTAACACGTCCTTATTTTGGTCCAATAGTACAACTTCTGTAACAAATTTCTCGGTTGAAAGACCTCTTTGTGTTGTTACATATGTTGGGTTTTGTGTATTAGTGAATTGAGTGTGTGGTAGGTTTACCAAGAACCTCATTTCTTCAATATCTGTCGATCTAACAAGTTTTATACTACCAGGGAATGGTTGTTCGTCACCAAATTGTGGTTGTATTGTTGAACCTGTGTACCCCAAATAATCAGTATCAGTGGTAATATAACTTTCCAAATCAAATAAAGATCCATTTTCAATATCAGAACCCGTTATAACGAAAGAGAAGTCTCTTAAGTTGGTTGGGTTAATTAATGAATTGGCTACGTGGTTTGGAATTCTACTTGTAATATCAATTTCCGTCCATAAATTTGGATCGGGTAATAAATCGGTGTTGTTGGTAGTTTCTTGTATTAATACTTTCAATTTGTCAGCAATGAATCCTTTAGTTGCACCACTAAACGATGTTTGTAAGTGTTGAAAGGATCCAACACCATTTGGATGGTCTGTTGATCCTCCAAATTTTAATGCAATATTAGATGGGTATACTACGTCACATGTACCATCAACTTCATTTATCTGTACTTTAGAAAAGTTATTACATGGTAATCCATTTAATGATTTATCACTCGAGTATTCTAACATATAAGTAACCCAATATGTTTGTGCTGTACTTCCTGAGAAACACGCATCACTTATAGGTGTGTCACTTGGTATGTGGTATGCTTTAGGTGTTGGTAATGTGTATCTTCGGTTTGATCTGTAGTCAAGTAATGCAACTAATTCTTGATCGTCAAATACTATAACTTTTTTATCTACAAAAACTTTACCTACTTTCTCCCCCGTCTCATCTATTAAGAATCTATATTTTATATAGTTAGTTCTGATATCACCAGGTGTTCCCGCAAATGTAGAATCTATATAATAATCCGTAGTGTCCATTTTAAATTCAGCACCTATCGTGGTACCTGTACTATTTTCATAGTAGATGAATGGTAAATAAACATTAAAGAAATTTACGTCTTCAACAACCTCATCATCAACTAAGACACCTTCAGTAGTTGAACTACCTATATAATCATCATATTTAAAAAATCTATCAGGATCTTGGAAAATATGTCCTAATTCAGTGTAGTGAATTATTGCAACACATTTTTGTTCTTCAGGTAAGACCTTTATTGGTTCATCAAAAGAATTAGAGTATGTTACCCCTGTGTTACTAACCTGTCCATCAGATATACCATAACCGAGGTATTCCATTGTAGATATGTGTTTACTGCTGGTATAACCAGATACATTTTCGTCAATACCATCAACATCAGCTCCTATTGGTTTTTCTTGCCACACAACATTTAATGACCATGGATCGTGTTGTTCTTTTGGATCAACTTGATTCGATACACAGTATGGTGAAACTTTAGGTTCTAAAGGATGTTCAATATTACACTTATTACATATAACCTGTGCAAACCCACCTAATGTTGTGAAATCAGGTACAATCCTATCTATTGTTATTGTTGTTTGACCTGTAATGACAGTGTCACACGATGGTGTCGTTGTAGATCCCGTAACCACACTTATATTAAGTATTTTATAAATTAAACTTGTTGAGTTACCTGTAACAACTTGTTCTTCTGAAACGAATTGGTTGTCATATACCACAGTAACGTATTCACACCCATTAAATCTTGAAAGATTATTTGTGTCAATATCAGTAACCGCACCATTATTACAATCTAAGTAGGCTAACGTCTCAGTAAATTGTATTGTAGTTCCTGTGATAAAACTTGATGACGTACCACTAAGTGGTATACGAACACTCGTACATTCCACAGTAGTTCCTGAACATTCACTACTATCGTAAGGTTTATATTCTGTAATAAAACCAGCAGGTCCCATTCCGTTTTTAATGGTTTCTGTTATAGAATCCATCACAGGTACACCATATGTTGTTGTACCATTAGTATCTAATAAGTAAGGATACTTAACTTGTGAGTCTTTATCAAAAGGTGCCAATACATTTTGTTGTGGATTATCCCCTATACCATCTAACGAATCAAATGGTGTTGTATAGTCAAATTCAGAATCTCCTACTTGGAAGAATTTTATTTGAAAATCTCCTTGAGCAATTGATTTCCTACCCTTTTGGGTTAATCTCGCTGAGAGGAATTCTGCATTGTTTTGACTTAAAAAACTCATAGTTATAATATATACATTTTAATCTTATTTATAAATATCTAATTATAATTTTATTTCTAAAACCCACCAGGACCACCACCACATTTATTTGTAGTTCCGAAATTACCATTTTTTTGGAAAAGTAATTTTTCAGCACCTTCTGTTGAGTTATCCGAAATCATGTATGTACCATCGGATGAATTTCTAAAGACTGATGGACCTCCAGTCCATATAGAATCAGGATGTATTGTGTATGAACTATCACCACCATTTATAATCTCATTATCTGTTAGTGAGAATGTTGATTTAACCACATTTTTTCCAGATGCATTAGTGGTAAACCATGTTGTGTTATAAAGTACAAAAACTCTATTTTCTAAAACACCATCATTACCTTCATCACAATTCGCGTTGTTTGGTCCTGAAGTTGTATTACATAATAAAATGGCAGATATCTCTGTCGTCTCAGGTGCTGTACTTGGACTTGGTGTTGGTGTAGGACTTGCAGTCGCACTTGGACTTGGTGTAGGACTTGCATTTGGTGCCGGACTACTTGAAGGTGTTGGACTTGGTGTAGGACTTGCATTTGGTGCCGGACTACTTGAAGGTGTTGGACTTGGTGTAGGACTCGAATTTGGTGCTGGACTACTTGAAGGTGTTGGACTTGCATTTGGCACTGGACTACTTGAAGGTGTTGGACTTGGTTGTGGAGGACATGGGTCAAAATCCTCAATAAAGTTACCATTAGGACAACCATTATATAGTTCTTCTTCAGTAGATAAACCCATATCTTTTATTATTCTAACCCAACTAACATCGGTATGACATGAAGAACCCACACAATTTTGATTAGCACCAGACCATATACATGCACAATCAAACGAAAAGTCAATAAGTCCATTTGGGGAGTTACTGGCAATACTCTGAGCTTGTTGTGATGTTATTGATAACGCGTTATACCTATCACCTGAGCTAGCACCAGGATAATTAGGGTAAGTAGGTGGTCGATTTACATCATCATGTATTCCTCCCCCATTATTTAAATTAACCTGACCAAGAACTACACTATTCGCCAAAATATCAAACACCGCCCTATTACATCCATGACCACCACTACAAGGTGATCCATTTAAACCACTATTATTATATTCAACAACAAATGTCAAATCATTAATACAACTTTCTAAAACAGTTTGAGTGGTTTGGGGTGTTGGTACGGGATCGAAAAATTCAACGAAATCCGCACATATTTCACAATCAACACTTGGTGATTCTATTAGTAAAACTTGATCTAAACAACCCGTACTAACTAATTTTAAACCAAACTCAATTATACTATCGTCCACAGTAAAGGTAACAGGACTTGTTGTAACTCCCGCATAAACTAAGTTTGTGGTATTACCTGTGGTTGTTCCACTATATATATCAACAGGGAAATCAGTCAACGAATGACTGTTATCTAAATTTATATTTACCCTTATTAATTTACTCATATTTTTTTATTTTATTTCTAATTAAATCCCCCATGTTTAAGCAACATATGTCGTTATCTCATTTTGGTCTGCTCTAACAAATACCTCATTAAGTGACCATGCGAATGTATAGTACACATTATCACCATCAGGGACATAATAAGCGGGGTGTATTCCAACTGTAACGGAATTGTAACCAGTAGGAGGTATTTCTATAACCCATTGAGCCCCACCATAAGCCGGATTATTGTTTGATATCGTAGTTTGATAATTAGCATTCTGACTCCCTCCAGTATTACCTATATATATTAGGTCACCAACATCTTGAGCCGGATTTGAGAAGAGAATTTTCGCCATAGCATCGAAAGACTGATTACCCCCGTAGGTTTTAGCCATCAGTCTAACGTAAATTGTTTCATCTGAACCATTGTAAATTTGATGAGCCTTTCCACTTCCATTACCACCACTTCCGTTAATATTGTATTCCCCAATATCTCCCATACCATCGTAAACGGGGAATGACGAACCTGATGAACCAGAAACAAAACCTTTAATTATAATATTTTGGTTGGTTGGAGGATTTGGAGGATTGGTAACGGTAACGTCATTATCCGAACAAATTACGCTCGTACCACTATTACTGTAACCCGAAGGTACTTCGATAGTATAGTCATAGGTGATATATGGATTCATTGTGTACTCACTTGGAGATATAGTACCTGAACCATAACCTGAATTAGTCGTGAATACTACAGATTCACCCGCAACTCCATCTTCAACGTTTAACCCAACTATACCACAATTAAAACTCTCTTGAGTAGTTGGTGTCGGAGTTGGCGTAGGAGTTGGCGTAGAACTCGCAGTTGGTGTAGGTGATTGTGTTGGACTTGGTGCTGGAGTATTATCACAAACACCATCAGTACATGTTCCGTAAACGCCGTAAGTCACTTTTTCAGCAACTGATATTATACTTTGTGCACATACGTGAAATGTTATTTCCTCCATTGGTGGAGTGTCAGACGTTGCATTTACTGTCACACCATCACAATCAACATATGAGTAACTGAAATAACCCTGACGGTTACTATTAATTTCGAAACATTGACATGCCACCTCATCCGTAGGTGTTGGAGTAGGACTTGGGCTTGGTGATGGGGTTGGACTTGGTGCTGGACTATATTCCACAAAATTAACCGTGAAATTACAATCCGTTGTTGGTGTGGGTGATGGACTTGGTGTTGGGATTGGTGTAGCCACAGGACTGAATGGTGGACAGTTTTCACAATCAATATTAATTAACTTAACTTGGAATCCACCTTGTCTTTTAGGTGTTTCAGATGGTGGTGGGGTGACGTAAAAATCACAGTGTACCAAAAATATATATAATGGACCTTCATATCCACCAACATCAAATGTGTGTGGTAAACTATGGGACCCAATTGATTGTGCACTAACGGGTATTATATATGGATCACCGTTGTAGGTTGTACCCGTATATATTGTGAATTCATCACATACACCATTTTCATATAAATTATTTACCGTTACAAGACTCATTTAAATCACCGTTTTTTAGTTATTACCACCACCACCTGGTGCGCTGCTACAATTATGGACACCAGTAGTTACAGTACCATTACCAAATTGAACCTCTATATACTTGTGTGTGTCACCTGGTGTGGCACTATACGTAAATCCACCCGACTCTTCAGAACTGAGACTACAATAATAATAACCGTTAGGTAGTGGGTTTGTCAAATTACTATCTGTGTATACGTTTTGTGATTCTAAACTACTATGAAGATTCCTATTAGCCCCTCCCACATAGAATCTCGTATTCACCAAGTAATTATTATCACAGAATCCACCTGGATTTCCATATTCATCAACAATGTCATCAGAACCTAAATTACTTTTTACCGTACTTCTAAAGAAGGTACTATATGGTAAAGCCGATGGTGTTGGACTTGGTGTAGGAGTTGGACTTGAACTCGGGCTTGGTGTAGGAGTTGGTGTAGAACTCGCAGTTGGTGTAGGAGTTGGACTTGGTGTAGGACTTGCATTTGGTGCCGGACTACTTGAAGGTGTTGGACTTGGTGTAGGACTTGCATTTGGTGCCGGACTACTTGAAGGTGTTGGACTTGCATTTGGTACTGAACTACTTGAAGGTGTTGGACTTGGTGTAGGTGTTCCTGAAGGTGATAATGGATACTCCACAATGTTTGTTGGACAATCACTTATCATAGTTGCATTATTATTATAAAAAATAACACTGGTTGCGTTATCAGGTACTGTTATTAGTACACCACCTTGAACTTGAGCCAATGTTAAACCAGTTGCCTGATTAGTTGTCCCATATAGGAGTGCTTGATTACCATTCGTTGATGACGTATGGTATATTGTATACGGACCATTGTTGGTTCCCGAAGTTAACGTTACAGTGAAATGTCTTGCCATTTTATTACTTTTATATATAAATACTTTATTCTTTGTTATTGTCTATTACCTTAATTAACAACTTGGTACAGTATAACCTAAATTATTAATCGCCGTAATTATAAGTCCCATATAATATTGTGGACTACTCCCTGGTGTAACACCATAGGTATTATGTACTACAGATTTATCGGATAACCCATATGCTCCACTATAATTACCTAAACCACCCTCAACCGCTTCCAATAGATTTCTAAACAATAGATATTGACCAGATGATTGGGTTTGAACTTGGAAAATCTCCCCGATAAGGTAATTGGTTGGATTATTATCAATGTTATTTCTTAAAGATGTTATGTCAGTATTAAAGGCACTGGTTCTGTTAGTGGTGTTGGTCCATCCCGTACTACCGTGATATATTGAAGACCCTTCGTCTTGGAATGATAAGTTTATGACTTTAGTTATTGATGTTGTCGTACCTGTCATTGCTAAACAACCGTAACTTCTTTCGTTTAGACCCAATGGTGACATATTTAAAACTCTTACCCTACTATCATATAATGCCGAATCATTGTTGTAAAACGGTAATAAACAGTTTTTAAGAATGGTAGATGACATAGTATTTAATGGGGCTTCAGTACTACTCATAGAACCTGAATTATCAAAGAATATATTAATCTCAGTCTTATCGTCTATGACCTCACCCGTAGGTGTTGGGGTTGGTTCCGGTGTTGCGTTTGGAGTTGATGCCAACGTTGGTTGTGGTGTTGGGGTTGGACATATTAATTGAAGATCTACACCAAATTCTATTCTATCGTAACAATCAAATGCCTTACTATCGTGAATATATATGTTATGAATAACATATCTACTCCTTAAATCATTCTCGTGAACATCAATATCATTTACGTTATCCTCCAACTTTATCCAATACTCAGTATCAAATTCCAATTCAGACACAACATTTTCGCATGTAGTTCCCGATCCTGGTGGTGGAACAGTTGGGTCGTCGTTAGTCATACATATCGGATTTGACATGTAGTCTCTAACATTAGATGATGGCCACGCACCATTAACCTCAGGACCTTCAATTTTCTTGAAGTACCCGTAGGGTGATGTTCCAATACTTAAGTTAAACTTGTTTGGAGAAACAATATCATATAAACGTACAACTAATCCCATATGTTATATAAATACCCAATAATATAGATTACTTTAAATAAAAAAAACCCATCGAAATGGGTTTTAATTAAATATTTAATTTTAATAATTTAGTTATGCTTCAGCACATAAATCACCTTCACTGATAGGTAAATGTGTTACCAACTTCGATGTAGTATCATCAAATACCCATACAATAGAATTTAGGAAAGAACCTGACCCATCTACCCTGACAGTACTACCACTTGCAGGAAGGGATACACTTCCATAAACACTATTCCATGCAGATTGACTAATTATAACATTTGCCGGTGCTTCAGGATCAGTTCCACACTTAAGGAATCTGAAATTAACAGTAGGGTCTCCACCGTCATCAACAGTTGGTGTTGGTGTCGGAGCCGGTGTTAAACCTGTCCAATTTACTGAGTTTGTACAATCACCTGTAGAGGTTACTGTACCACCCGTTACCGTATTGGGGACAGTATATGTTACACCAGCAGCTAATACCGCTGCAGTCACACCACTGGCAATAGTATAATCCACAGGAATTCCCCCTGAATGTTGACCGATAATTGTGAAATTAGTCGCTTGTGTTGTACCTGTGTACAATGCGTTTAATGTAAATGTTACTTGATATGCCATGTTTTCTTTTTTTTATCTGTTTATTATAAATATCGTGTTTTTTTAAAATGTCACGATACTCGTATTATTATTATTGCATACACCTAAAATCCATACAATCATTCATTAGTTCTGAACTTGTTAGTAATGCTGTTGGGGTTCCCGAGACGACTGCTTGAATGACCAATGCACAGTATGTTGTTGCACTTGAACAATCAGTACCATCTGTAAATTGTACATAATCACCCACATGAACAGTAGTTGGGTTTAATGAAAGATTTCCAAATTCACATAACTGTGAACTATCAATCAAATACTCAACACTATCTACACACGACTCAATTCGGAAGTTAGCGTCACCAATGTCACTCGAACCACCTTTACCTATAAAAGTACTTTGTATTGGTGAAGTTCCCACAGGACATCCATTTGCGTCTGTAACAACAACATAGTAATATCCTTCCACCAAGTTACTAAATGTTTGTGATGGGTTACCCGATGTTACACCTGTAATGGTTGCAACTAATGTTCCACCACCTACCGTGTATGGTGATGTTGTGTCATTGTAAAGTCTGTAAGTTTTATTCCATGTTCCACCTGACGATGTAACTACTATGTTACCATTAAGTCCCGCAGTAAATGATGAAATAGTTGCGGTACCCGCAGTTGGTTGTGTCACATTTATTGTATGTGCTTTTTCACATCCATCACCATCTTTAATTGTAATTACATGGTTACCACTACCCAAAATTTGGTATGTTTTAGGGAATAGAGTTGTATAAGTTCCTGAACCTATTTTAGAATTATATGTTCCTCCGTTTCCACCCGTTGGGTTTGAGACTGTTATTTCACCATCACTACCTCCGTTACAACTCACACTACTCATTACAAATGTTGCACTTGGGTCTGTCTTATTAAGTTGTGCACTTCCTGTTCGAACACAATTAGAACCGTCTTTAACCCTTATTAAATATATTGCTTCAGTTAAATTAGGAAAAGTACTACTCGTTTGGTAACTGAATCCATTATTTAAGGAATATGTGTACGATCCACTACCACCACTTGCACTAATAACTATTTCACCATCATTATCTCCACTACACGATGGGTGTGTTAGTGCGGTGGTGAAACTAACCTGTGTAGGTACCGTTACTGATGTTGTACTTGTCTTTGTACAACCAACACCATCTCTAACAGTAATAACATAAGTTCCAGCGGATAAACTACTATATGTTTTAGGGAATGTATTCGTATATGACCCACTATCCAATTTCACACTATATGTTCCACCATTTCCACCTGATGGGGTACCCACGGTTATTGATCCCGTACTACCATAACATGGTGGGGATGACGTAAAAGTTCCAAACGATATAGCTGATTTGGATAATGTCCTACTAACAGTTTTAGTACATCCATTATCATCTGTTGCAATTAAAGTGTATGTACCTTCCCCTAAACTCGTTTGTGAAAGATCTGTAATTGCTACACCATTTTGTGTGTATGTTTTTGTTCCTGTTCCACCACCAACAGTCCATGTAATTGATCCATCACTACCCCCATCACATGTGGGGTTGGAGAATGTACTACTAATGGTAATGGCAGTGGGTTCTGTTATTGTTCTATTATAGGTTGCTACACATCCACCACCATCTCTAATGCTGACACCATAAGTTCCAACACCTAAATTACTATATGTGTGAGGAAAGGTTGTTAACCATGTCCCATTATCTAATCTAAAACTATATGTTCCGCTATTTCCACCTGATGGAGTACCCACGGTTATTGATCCTGTAATGTATTTATTACACAATGGATTCGTGGTTACTATACTTGCCTGTGGGAGTGATTTAGATAACGAATAACTTTGAGTGTCGGTACATTGGTGGGCGTCTTTGACGTATGCCGTTCCACCACCAATAGTTAAACCTGTAAACGTACCTGATGTGTAATAATTTACACCATTTATTGAATATAACTTACTTCCTGAACCACCTGTTGAACTAATAACAATCTGTCCGTCAGAAGCTTGATTACATGTTGGATGTGTTACAGCAACGGAAGCAACTAAGTTTGTAGGTTGAGTAACTGTTACAGTATATGATCTACTACATAGTTCTGAATCCCTAACTTGTAGTGTATAATTACCCGCAGTTTTAGTACCGAATGTGACAGGTGTACTGAAATTAGTCCAATTACCACTTGAAAATTTAAATTGGTACTGTCCCCCGTTACCACCTATTATAGATGCCAATGTTATATCACCATCATTTCCACCGTAACAACTAACACTATTATTATATATTGATGCGGAAACAATATTTTTTCCTAAAACACTTGATGATGACGAAGTACAGTTACCACCATCTTTAACTTTTATTGAGTACGTTCCTCCACCTAAACTATCAAAGACATTACTACTCTGATAGTTTGTACCACCATCTTTAGAATATACTTTAGTACCTGAACCACCAGACGCTGACACTGTTATTGAACCGTCAGTACTGTCATTACATGTTGGATTAACATGTGATTTTGTATGGGTTAGTGTTGTTGGTTCTGATATTGTTCTGTTATAGGTTGCTACACACCCATCACCATCTTTAATGTATATGGTATATGTACCAGCAACTAAAGGTGCGTATGTTTGACCTTCTCCGACATTAACGTAGGTACCACCTGAATCAAGTTTGACTTGGTATGTCGATCCCGAACCTCCCGTAGGACTTGACACCGTTATACTTCCACTTCCTCCATTACATGAAGGATTAACCTGAGTAATTGTTGCATTAAGTGATGAAGTTGATAACGTCACACTACTTGACGATGTCGTTGAACATAAATTAGTGTCTCTAACATCTATAGTATATGTACCAGTTGTTAAGTTACTAAATGTATTACTTGACCCCCACTGTACACCTCCGTTTTTAGAATATTGGTAAGATCCATTTCCTCCTGTGGCGGTGACAACTATTTCACCATCTGAACCATTCCAACATGTTGGGTCGGTGTGTGTTTCCGTAAAAGATACTTGAGTGGGTTGTGTTATAGTACTCGTAAATTCTTTTTCACATTGAAGGGAATCTTTAATGGTTATCGTGTAAGTTCCCGCAGCCAGATTACTATAGACATTAGTTCCGTCGACTAATTCAAAATTACCATTTCCAAATTTTACATTGTAAGGTGCCCCATTTCCACCACCTACAGAGGTTAGTTCTATTTCACCACTTGCAAGACCATAACAAACTGTATTGGTTGATCTTAATGTTATTACAATTGCCGTCTTTTGTAGTACTACCGTTCTTGAACTTGTACACCCATTTTCGTCAGTTGCAATTAAAATGTAATTACGTGCATCCAACCCTGTTTGGGAAAGATCTGTAATTGCCACACCATTTAATGTATATGTTTTGACTCCTGTCCCTCCACTAACACTAAAAGTAATTGAACCATCACTATCACCATTACACGTTGGGTCTGTATGGGTATCGGATATTGTTATTACTGATGGTTGTGTAACCGAAGTGGATATTGTACCAATTTCTCCATTAGTGTCTTTTATGTATATTGTGTATGACCCAACAGGGACCATATTAAAGGAAGCTGATGATTGATATGTTAATCCGTTTCTTGAATATGTATAAGGTGATCCTCCACCTGTTTGTGAAGTAATTCCAATGGTACCTGTCCCACCATAACATAATGGATTAATTACATTAACAGTACCACTTACAATTACGTTAAGGATTGATATTGTTATTACCTTTTCTTTAAATAAATTACCTTGATCTGTTGACCTAACTCTTATTGAGTACGATGATTTTGTTTCGTAATTAAATACCTCACCACTTTTCAATGACGATCCATCAATGTCAAAACTATCGTTATCAGTACTACCTGTACCACTAACTAATGTATAGGTGAATGTATTTGATGTGTCAGGGTCAATAGTATATAGACCACCAATTGTGGTACCTGTTACTACGTTTTCATAAATTGATGAGAAACTTATCCCAACATTCGTTGGTGTTTCATTAACATCGTTTATGTTAATTGTGAATGTACCCGTATATGTGTTATTACCACTATCAGTGACAGTAACCTCAATACTATATGTGTTTTTTACTTCGTAATTGTACGATTCCCCCGCTCTAAGAATACCAGCACTTGATAATGTAAATGATCCATTGTCGTTACTTAAACCAGTTAACTCATATGTAAATGTCTCACCACTATCAACGTCTAAACCACTAAAGGCTCCGATTACACTACCTATTGAATTATTTTCGTTGATATCGTTACGACTTAACGTTAGACCATGTGGTGTTTCATTAACATTTACAATGTCAACATCAAACTCCCTTACATTTGTTAAACCACCATTATCCGTAACTTTACTATATAATGTGTATTGATTTTTGACTTCGTGGTTAAATATGGTCGAGTTTTTTAAGACCCCACCACTTGTTAAACTAAATGAACTATTATCGGGATAACTCACAGTGTCGTATAATTCCCACGACATTGATCCACCTTCAGCATCATTAACAACTAAACTACCAATTGTAGTTCCTGTTGCGGTATTTTCTGACTGAGAAAAAGAAGGTACAATTATTACTGGTCGTGTGTTAATTACAATATCCACATCGAAATCACAATTCAAAGTCGCCGTTGGAGTTGGTGATGGGCTCGGGCTCGGGCTCGGAGTCGGAGAAGGAGATGGGCTTGGTGATGGTGTAGGACTTGGGCTCGGAGTTGGTGTAGGTGTAGAACTCGCAGTCGGTGTAGGTGTAGAACTTGCAGTCGGTGATGGCGTTGGGCTTGGACTTGGTGTAGGAGTAGGAGTCGTAACATTAATATCAACATCAAAATCACAATTCGGAGTGGGGCTTGGAGTTGGTGTAGGACTTGGGCTTGGTGTAGGACTCGGGCTTGGTGTAGGACTTGGGCTTGGTGTTGGCGATGGGCTCGGTGATGGCGTAGGTGTTGGTGATGACGTAGGTGATGGTGTTGGGGTTGGTGATGACGTAGGTGATGGTGTAGGTGATGGAGTTGCCGTTGGTAACGGAGTTGGTAATAGGATAGTGTCCTCAATTAGACATGAATCATTATACAATAATACCGACACTACATTATCAGGTAATTCAACCTTTACACCTGGTGACGTAATTAAATCATTATATGTAACACCAGTTGCTGGTAATGTGGTACTAACTCTTGTGGCAATATTTGACGGACCCACCAAATCATAATAGATTGTGTAATCACTATGTGATGTCCCTGATGTAATTAATATGTTAAATATTCTTGCCATTATTAAAATATATACTTTTTATATTGTTTTATGTACTCATTATTCCTAACAACTTGGAATTGTATAACCTAAATTATTCATTGCGTTTACTATTAAATCCACATAATATTGTGGAGTACTGCCAGCGACCGTATCTTGAATACAACTAACTTCTGTTTTATCACTTAATCCCGCAGTTCCCGCATAATAACCCGTTCCACTAAACAACGCATCCATAAATGCTTGGTATTGTGGGTACGCATCGTTTCCACTACTTAAAGTGTCCACTTGGAATATTATTCCTCTATGTGACGTTGAAGTAGTTGCGTTGGCCAAATTAGTTCTTAAGAGTGCAATATCACTATTACCCGCAGAACTACCATTTGTCCATCCACTAACCCCTGGTGATTCAGCTTCATATGCACCATTACTTTCATCAGCAAATGCTAAGTTCACCACATTCCTTGACGGATCGGATGGTTGAGTTGCAATCCAACCAATCGCCCTTTCATATAATGCACCACTACTAATACTTGTTATTGTGACTCTTTGATTATATATGTTAACATCATTATTATAGAATGGTAATAAACAATTCTGTAAAAGAGTGTTTCTCATATCGTTAAGTGGACTTAGTGTTGTGTTCATAGAACCCGACGCATCAAAGAAAATATTTATCTCCGTATCTGTAGTGACCACTATCTCTTCCTCAATAACCTCAGTCGCTTGAACCTCAAAAGTACAATCACATAATATGTGTACATATTCTAAATCAAATAACGTCTGATTCCATTCAGTAACAACAAACACCGCATTATTATTAGAGTCAATGAATCTAATTCCTGTGTCGTATAAAATATTCGTACCATGAGGTGTTAAATTACCTAATGAGTGATCTACACTACTAACTTGAGTACCTACAGGTGTTACATGTTCTCCAACACAACTTGTGTTAGATCCACCAGAATAACTACGTATATAAACTAAACACGATGCGGAATCATAATACCATTCTTCACCGTTAGTTTCAACATTAGGTGTCTCAGCACAATACCCACCTAATTCATATACTCCAGCTCCTGAAGTATCTAAACTTATTTCTCCCGATCCTGTTCCTGTAGTCACGAATAAACCACTAAAGATTTCAGTTCCACAATTTGGTGGACAACCTACCGAAGTAGGACTTGGAGTCGGAGTCGGACTTGGTGATGGGGTTGGTGTAGGACTCGGGCTTGGGGTCGGTGTAGGGGTTGTAACATTAATATCAACATCGAAATCACAGTTTATCGTTGGTGTTGGACTTGGTGATGGCGTAGGTGTTGGTGTAGGAGTAGAAGTCGCAGTTGGACTTGGTGATGGTGTAGGACTTGGGCTCGGAGTTGGTGTAGGTGTAGAACTCGCAGTTGGACTTGGTGATGGCGTAGGTGTTGGAGTAGAACTCGCAGTTGGACTTGGTGTAGGACTTGGTGTAGGACTTGGGCTTGGACTTGGTGTAGGAGTTACAACGTTTATATCAACATCAAAGTCACAATTCAAAGTTGCGGTTGGACTCGGAGTTGGTGATGACGTAGGTGATGGTGTTGGACTCGGGCTGGGTGATGGTGTTGGGCTCGGAGAAGGTGATGGGGTTGGTGTAGGAGTTGGCGTAGAACTTGCAGTCGGTGTAGGTGTAGAACTTGCAGTTGGTGTAGGGGTTGGTGTTGTAACATTAATATCAACATCAAAATCACAGTTCGGAGTTGCCGAAGGTGTAGGAGTCGGAGTAGAACTCGCAGTTGGACTTGGTGATGGCGTAGGGGTTGGAGTAGAACTCGCAGTCGGTGTAGGAGTAGAACTTGCAGTTGGACTTGGTGATGGCGTAGGAGTAGAACTCGCAGTTGGACTTGGTGATGGCGTAGGAGTTGGTGTAGAACTCGCAGTCGGTGTAGGAGTAGGAGTCGCAGTTGGACTTGGTGATGGTGTAGGGGTTACAACATTAATATCCACATCAAAGTCACAGTTCGGAGTTGGACTCGGTGTAGGACTCGCAGTTGGACTTGGTGTAGGACTCGCAGTTGGTGATGGTGTAGGTGTTGGCGTAGGACTCGGTGTAGGACTCGCAGTTGGTGATGGTGTAGGACTCGCAGTTGGTGATGGTGTAGGTGTTGGCGTAGGACTTGGTGTAGAACTCGCAGTTGGACTTGGCGTAGGACTCG
>Ga0115006_10000096_pt1 | contig 41970 bp, 41 predicted proteins | sample ArcOceMetagenome_3_FD_88943 | JGI IMG/M metagenome (GOLD analysis project Ga0115006, IMG submission 88943) | Marine eukaryotic phytoplankton communities from Arctic Ocean - Arctic Ocean- Svalbard ARC20M Metagenome | ecosystem: Environmental > Aquatic > Marine > Oceanic | place: Arctic Ocean...
ACATTCACATTCACATTCACATTCACATTCACATAGTAATATACCAACAATTAATTTACTAAGATGCGAAGGATATAGACCCACCAACTGTAGTTTGAACTGTTGTACCGCACGCGGTTGCTACAAGTTTTGCAGAACCACCACCAGTCCAGGCGGGGGAAGTATCAAATCCAGACATTACAAGACGCTTGAGAGTGCCGTCGATCGCATTTGAAAACGGGGTGCCGCCGCCATATATAGATGTTCTAATCCTAATATTAAGTTTAATATTATTACACTTAGATAACGGGACACCTGATGTGCTAAACGCTTCATCTGATAACTTTATTACGTATATCCCACCAGAATCTTTGGGGTTCTTTAGACCAAATTCTTCTAGATTAGCCATCTTAAGAGCGGAAGCGGGAATAAACCCGGTCCTGTTACCCCCAATAACTAACTCCACGGAGTCTAACCAGTCCCTTGTATAACCAACCACCGGCACCGAAGGTAAAAAATAGTCAGAATTTCTATGACCATTGCTACTAACGTATTCTAGTTGACCACTATTTTCTTCTCCAACTTTATGGAGAGATCCATTCTGCGTCGCCGAGGCGACATACACAGGAGAAAAATGCCTCATCGATGGTTCAGTCTCAAATCTCTTGTGACGCAATAAACCTAAATTATTGGTCATAAAATCTCCTTCATTGTTTTCGGGGACAAGAGGGCCCGCGGTCTCTTTATCGTTCACTCCACTCCACCAACCATCGAATAGTGGTTTTTTGTCGTTCGAAGTCGCATCATATGGACCAAACCCAGCCTGGCCCGATGCGGCGGACGTGGCGCTTGCCGCGTCCTTGCTGGAATCATATCGATTACCTTTTGTAAAAGGCCAGGGAGTGATTAAGTTATTATTATTAAAAGTTCCATCATCGCCGACTCCAGGTACTCTCATTGAGAGTAATATATGACTACAATTGCATTCAAACTTACTAATATCAAAAGACACCTGTTTGTATTCTCCAGAAGGCGCCGATAGAGTAACATAATTATCCATTGCAGAATTGGGGGGTGTATAATCTATATTTGTAAAGTCTTTTGGTGTTTGGTACTCTAATGTCTCAGATGTTTTTACTACGCGATTGACTACATTATTTCTAATAAAGTTTTTCTCGGTCTCTGTAATCATATGGGTAGTCACTGTAGCACTTGTCGAGAATTTCCAGTTTTCCGGAATCATAGTGGTATTGCTGGTAAGTTTTTGAATTCCAAAAATCGGCCATACCCCCCCCGCTCCGTGTAACCCCTCATGTTCATGACCAGTATTTCCAACGGCTACCGCATCTGCGAACATATCAGGATTGAATTTATTGTAATACACTTTCATTGTTAATTTATTGTTAGTAGACCCGGCCTGTAAAAACGCGCCAGACATTTTGGCCGATCTGCCTGTGAATGGGATAGAGATGGACCAGTCTATCACGTTATCCTTAATAGCCGCAGTTCCGTGATTGGCCGTAGTATTGGGTCTATTGATATTTGTGTATATATTAGGATACTCATGTCCTTCGGCGGTGCTTCCAGACATATTGCATGAATTGTCTGTTTCGGTTATATTCCTAGCAAAAATAGAGTCCGATGTAAGAGTGTCTATAACCAGTCCCCCGAGTTTTATTTCTATTTTATTTATCAAAGTTAATAGAAATGTGTTAGAGAAATATATAGCCGTGCTATTTGCAAAGGAAGCCTTATTTTGTCCCGCGTCTGACCCGGCTGGAATATCGAATGCCATTCGAGCAGTTAATATAATATTACTTATAGCATCTATGTCGTCTGGCATTGCAAATGTGTCATGATTTGTTGACTGCCCTGGAAGACCCGTTGGGAAAGTGGTAAGACTTCCCTGGACAACTGTCTGACCAGTTCCATTTATATACTTAGTTGTGCACTTAGTTAAAAAATCCGATTCTATTAATGTGTCTTCAGCATATTTATTAGCTCTACACACTGATTGAGAACCGCTGGAGTTAAATGTATTAATAGCTACATTGCTAATACTCATTCTGTTTTATATTGTATAAGATATTTTTTTTATTTTATTAAAAACGTTTAATTTTCATTTTTTTTATTATTGAATATAATAAATGTCTCAGTTCGAATGTAATATAAAAGATCTAATTAAAGTAGACGAAGAAATAATAGAAGAACGTGTAGAATACGAAGAACCGAAGGTCACGGATGACCAGAGAAAACCGGTAATTGAAGAATTGGCACCCAATAAAATTAGCAGGAGAGTTAAAACTGATCCCCCTAATAGACAGGTTGCCGATACTTCACAAAAAGACGCGGAAAAGAATATTACGAAGATTATTATAAATGAAATAAAAGATAGAAAAAATCATAGGGTTTTTTTAATTATCATTGGGTTATCCCTTTTACTGAATTCTGCCCCGGCATATAAACTCATCGGTGATATATTTCCATATCTAATGGAGTCTGTTAGTCAGCTTAACATAAAAGGAAAGATACTAATAGCATTTTTAATATCCTGCGCGATTATTATATCTAGGTCTTCTTTGCTAAATCGGCCTTAAGTTTATTTTTCTTAGCCTTAGTGGGTCCGATAGAAGCTGGTTTACCTGTTATACAATTTTCCAGGTTAGATAAAAAATCGTCTCTTTTTTGTTCCTTTGTTACTGGTATGGTTTGGGGTATATCTATATCTTTATTCTTTGGTTTCTTCCACTTCAGGGCACTTTCCAGGCCAGAGGAAATAGGTACTGGCGTACTTTGATATTCTCGGCAACAACCGTATTCTCCATCACTTTCTGATAGACATTTTTGACAACACCCTCGCGGTGTTAGTTTGAAATATATATTATTGTGCCTATGAAAATCTCCTTTATTTTGGCAATACTTAGATTTAGTGGCAATTATATAAACTGCGTATTCTCTAGACTTCTGTATTATACGAATATCGTCTGTAGAATAAAGTGGTATATAATTCTTAAAAAATTTAATGATTGCAATATACTCAGTGGACGTTTTATTAAGTCTATCGAAACCACTCTTCGTTGAGCTATCACCGGAGTCCTCCGTTTCTTCATAATCTTGAAGGTTAATAGTAGGCGTAATACAATTTTCGTCAGATCTAATACTGGTCCTCTTAATAGACAATAAATTATCCAAAATGTAATCTTCTGTTAGCTGTTTGCTGTATTCTTTCCCGATGTATACTCTCTGCACTTTGTATACTCGATTTTCATAATGTTTAATACCGTCCGAAATTGAACATTTGTCTGATCCTATTAGTCGAAGACCATTTGCGTCATACACGCATTTATCGATGATTTTATTCCACGAATCATAACACGATTCTATTTTACCGAATTCTGTTGTTAGGCGAATGATTATGTTATTACGAATGCTGTGCGCAATTGGTTTATCGGCTAAGATATCTGGCCAATGTAAATGATAACCCTGTTTGATGTATTTCACACCGGATTTATAGTTTTCTTTGCATTTATCAGCGGTTGTTATAATGCAAAATTGAGGAGATCCGTATATATTTTCTATAACGTCCTGTATAACCTCTACAAACTTGTATATATCTAGAATTTCTGTTGAATTAAAATCAAAATCTATAAAAAATTTAAATACATCGGTCTTTCTTTCAACTATACAGTTTTTACAGTTAATGTACTTTGCATATAATTCTTGAAATATTTCATAATCTTTAGTTAAATCTAACTTCCCCCCGTCTAATAGAAAATGTGTCACCTTTTGTTTATTAGAATCTGTGACAATCTTTCCGGTAGAATAAAACCAGGCTGTTAAAGGATTTTCCATTCTTAGTTATTAATGTTTTAAAACTTTAAATTAAATTTTTATATTATCCCCTGAATTTAATAGTTACGTTGTAATTATTTGTATACACCCCTTTTACGGCACTTGGAGACAAAACAGAACGTTTGTCCTTTCTCTTGTTCAATAGCGTTGTATTCATATCAGCATCTATGAGTTTTATATTAGAAATTGCATAATCAAAAATTTTATTGTCGAGAATCCATCTAAAAAAATTAAGCTGACCAACTGTCGTTACTATGTCTTTATCACCGGGAGTATACTTATCTGGACATTCTCTCCATTTAAGTGTGCCAACGTCGATTATTATTCTCCGTTGCCTACAAAAGGGGTCAAAATATTTTTTAGAATATGCCTTCAATTGATTTTTATAGTCTAAATATATATTAAAATGAGTAACGTCTCCGTTGCTACGGAGCAACGGGTAAATAATATTATACTTCTTCGAATAATTAGTTACTAACCAGTCTAAAAGTCTTAAGCTTAATGGAGTATTTTGATAAATTATGTCTCTAAGGAGAGGCATTTTATTTTTATAAAATAAGATCAAAAATTTAACAAGTGTATCTTCTCGCGACGAAAAAGACATGTTTGTATTTATTAGGAATAAAAAGAATCTTTAAATATATTTAAAGACTGCATCTATTTGTATAATATATTAAATGCTATCTGAAATAACAGGTGAAGATTATAAAAAACAGGTTATATTCTTACTTAATAATAATTGGACAGGAAGAACAGATTATTATTTCCCAGCCCAGACTGCCGTTAATGTAGAAAGATCACACTTTATAAAGCTAAAAAATTATAAATATATTTTTTGCAAGAAAAACACAAAAGAAACTAGAAGAGCTATACTATTTATGTTTATAAACTCTAAAGCAGAAAATACTTCAGTTATTATTCTATCAGACTTTACAATGTACAATATAGATATTAACTGTTCACACGATTACTTTTATGGTAGCATATTCGATATTTCATATGCCCAGGGCGAAATTATTATATGTGACTCATTTATGTCATCTGGGAATAAAATTAATAGAGCGTCATACGAAGATAGGTTGGCTGATTCGAGTTACTTCATTAGTAATATAATTAATACCGATGTCCCAATTAATATAGTAAATTACGCCACTGACATATCCGGTGTGTCAAAACTTGAAGACAATGAAGAACTATTCATTATGCCAAATAACTTGCCAATTACAACAGGTATAAATTATTCGTGTTTTAAGTGGAAACCCACTGAAAAATTGGTTTTTAATTTGAAAGTATCTGAAAATGAAAATGATATAGACTTGTATAGCACTAATTTTAAGAAATCTTGTATTTTTGCGACAATTAAGGGGGATATTGATACCGGAAGAGAACAAATTGATTTTATTAAGGGTCTTGAAGATTATAGTAATGAATGTATAGTAGAATTTAATATTACAACTGACAAAATTATCCCAATGAGTGTAGCAAAAGATAATACGATACCTACATCAATTAGGTCTATCGAGAAGATAATCCACATTAAGCGAGAAAATATAACACTACAGGATCTCGCAGATAATTGCTCTAAGTAAACTAGCATACCAAGAACAGAATTAACTAAATCATTTGAATTCACTTGAACTTAAATGATTTAATTTATACTACATTCATTTACAACACACACTTATATTATCTACCAGAGGCCACCGAAGAGCGACCGGCGGGTACGGGCGCGGTAGGCGCGACGAGCACGGATGGCCGACTTGGTCATCTTCAGCTTCTTCGAGCGGCGACGGCGGGTGGTCTTCTTCGAGCGGCGGCGGTAGGCACGACGGGCGGCGATGGCCGACTTGGTCATCTTCAGCCTCTTCGAGCGGCGACGGCGGGTGGTCTTGCGACCAGCCTTGCGGCTGCGCTTACCAATGTAGACCTTGCGGCCCTTGGAGCGGTAGTATAGGGCGCCGGTCTTACCCTTGTATAGCTTGCGCTTGCGGCCGGCTACGACAATGGAGGTCTTCGAGGCCTTGGTCGAGCGACGACGGCGACGGATGGGCGAGCGGCGCGAACGACGGGGCGAACGACGGGGCGAACGCGAGCGGCGACGCTTGGGCGACGAGCGACGCTTACGACGCTTGGCACCGAAGTATAGATCAAGAAGGTCGGACATATTTATTTTTAATATATACAAAAGAAATTAATTTAAATTTAATTCACAATAAAATTTTAATAAATTTAGAAATTACATTTTCTCTAAAATTATGTTTATTTAGAAATTCCAATAGAATATTTTTATCTTTCTTTTTCATGAAAAACTTTTCAGGAATATCATAATCAAATATATTAAATATCTCTCTACATACTCCATATTCGAAATGTTCGCACGTTTTAACTGAATTAGTCAATACAGTTTCTATACACCCGTGTTTCTTAATAAGATTATATGCCGTGATTGGCCCTATTTGAGGAATTGATTCAGTATAATCACAGCCAGATAGAATACAAAAGTCCACAAAGTTTTCCATATTCATATCTATGTCATACAATAGCTTTGCTAGATCGATCTCAATTATGTGTTTACTGATATTTGTTTTAAGAACGTTTGAGCATCCAAACGTAAGGGCATCTGAATCGTCGGTTATTGTGTAATCTACTATTCCATTTCTCTGAAGAAATGCGCAGTATTTCTCTGCATCATTTGGAGCCGTACAATAAGGAATGCCCGATATTTCTAGAAATTCTTTGCATTGTTCAGTGTGGTATTTTTTTACAATTATCAGTTGAGATTGCAATTTTTCGATTTCTGAATTTATTTCTCCTTGTTCTAACTCACTTTCTGCTACCTTTTCTTTTAGTTCATCTAATCTAATGTATATTTTTTGTTTCGCGGCTTGCCTCTTTTCCAGGGTTATACCCTTTGCATCCGGAGGAACCCCATCGAAAACAAAAACCGGGAGAATTCCGTTCATTACATAAAACTTCGCGCGATTAGCAATTCCAATTAGGTGAGAATTTTCAGCCTTACACGCGTATTTAAATTTATAAAGAAGTATACTAGAATCGATTGCTACGGTTTTACCATGGTATTTTTTGATGTCATTATATGAAGTACAGTCGGGCGAATGCTTTTTAATAAGGGCGTTTAATCCTCTGATTCCCATTTGTTAATGTATGAACTATTCTTTTAAATTATATTTACAACGAACTTAATCAATGATAGAATATGCATCCAAATTAATAACTGGAATGTCTTCTTCCTCTGTTCTGAGATCTAGAATCTTCTTAGGATGACGAAATAGAGGATGAGTTTCAATTCCCGCCTTGCGGTAATGAACTACATTCGCCCAAAAGTCTGCAAGAATAGGCAAATTCTTATTAAGCCACTTATGGTTAATGTAAGTTCTTACAATACTCATTGTCCTGGGTGGGAAATATTCAATAAAATCGGAAACTTCAAGACCACAAATGAACATATTCAACTGAACCTGAGGATAATAATAAACGGGGATCTTACCGGGGACAATCTTTCTTTTGTATGGACACTTAACTTCTAATAGAATGGGCTTTGCATTTGGGTCAGTTAGACTCATAGAGATTCCGTCCGGAGAACCGGCAAGCCAATGATATTCGTCGGATTTATGGACATCCTCGTGCGCAAGAAGACCGAAATCATAATTCTTTTGACCAGTTAGCTTACAATACTTGTCAATAGCCTCGTCTTCATACTTTTGCCCATGACGTGTAGCAATATTACCAACAAATGGCTTTGGGTCATGACCACACTTCTTAAAAAGCACTTCTTTTGGTTTTTGATAAGGATTCAAGCCTAGAACTGTACCTGCGTCACTTGATGTCAATTTGTTTTCTCTTTGTTTGAACCACGCATCAGAACGCTGTTCATGCATGGGAATTGATTTCAATTCATTGATTTTATCCATCAAACTCGTATGTAATTAAATGTATCTTATGTTTAAATCATTTAAGAAAATAATGTATACACATTTAAATGGAGAATGTTATACATTGCGAAGATTGTATATCTGGTATGAAAAAAATAAATAACGATAGTGTTGATATTATTATTTGTGACCCCCCTTATAATATTGGTAAAGATTTTGGAAATGATAGTGACAAACAAGATATGGATGATTATTTAGTTTGGTGTGATGAATGGATAAAAGAATGTATACGTATAATAAAACCCAACGGAACTTTATACATATATGGGTTTAGTGAAATATTAGCATATATTAGAGTTAGAATTAATATTAATGTTAGATGGATTATATGGCATTACACAAACAAAGTAACTCCATCTCTTAAACACTGGCAGAGAACGCATGAAAGTATTCTATGTTGCAGTAAAAAGAAACCCCATTTTAATAGGGATGAGGTTAGGGAACCTTATACCGAACAGTTTATAAAAAATGCAGCCGGTAAAGTAAGAAAATCTACAGCCGGTAGATTTAGTAATGGAGAAACTGAAACTAAATACACTGCACACGTCAATGGTGCCCTCCCTAGGGATGTAATAAAAATTCCAGCTCTATCAGGTGGAGCCGGTAAAAAAGAAAGAGTAAATCACCCAACACAAAAACCTCTTGAATTATGTAAAAAATTAATAAAAGCGTGTAAAAATGGGGATGATACTCTAGTTGTAATTCCATTTGCAGGCTCTGGAAGTGAATGTGTTGCCGCCAAAGAGGAAAATGTAAAATTTATTGGATTTGAGATTAATGAAGATTATGTTGATTTATGTAATAAACGTTTAAAAGCTCTGCAGAAAACTATCTAAATCATCAACGGTTGTAATTTCTTTGCAATATTCAATTACCTTATTTTTGTCGCACCACCAACCTTCTTTACCCTGTTTGGTCAATATATTTTTCTGAATCAATTCCCCAAACAAAACACTCTTTTCAATACCCCAAATTTTAAGAGATCCGTCAAAATGTAAAAGTACAAATAGAACACAATCATAATCGTGATCTTTTTCAATGTGCTGCCAACGACAATTATAAGTCTGAGACCAATACCTTGAAGATTTAATTTCTATCTTTTTATTTTTTTTAATACCATCATGTTCTGAATTTTCACGATTTCCTATAAGTTTAATATTCGTTATAATTTTTTCAATTACGGAACCATAACGTTTATTTTCCTGAGATACTATTCTTAAAGTTTTTTCATCAGAACCGTGTTTTTTATACCATTCAATCATAGCCGGGGTATAATCTTTAATAACACGTTCATATATTTCCCAATAGTTATCTATACTAAGACTGTGTGAATAAGATGGTAAACTATTTTCATTTATTTTTATTTTTTCTCTGTCTTCTTTTAGCTGTGCTCTTCTTTTTTCTGTTCTTGCTGCTATCCACGCGGGGTTTTGTCTTAATTTATTTAAAAATACCTCAATTCTATTGTGTTCCATAGCTTTAGATGCACATTCTATAAGGTGTTGTCTATCCATTTTCTTAAGATCTTGTCTATATATTTCCATCCTATATATATTCCTAAACTTTTTATTTTTCTGTAAATTTTTTTTTTAATTAAATACGATTGAGAGCCTGCATAGTGGGCGCATTATGACCGAAGACGACCATGTATGCTATTATTAAGGCGCCAAGTAGAACCGATCTATTCTCGGCAGTTGAAACACTCTGCTTAAGGCCGTAAACCATAACACCGTACGCTACAAGAGCTATTGCCATTCCATGGCCCATCATTACTATTCCCCGCTCCATTTATAATCTTACGATATATATTTATTATGAATTAATTCAATTTAAAACTACATTATATTCATTTATAAATTCTAATGAATATAATATGGTGTGAAGTAGCATTGGGGATTTTTACATTAATATTTATGTATACAAATACAATCCAGGGATATATAATAGCAGTTAATGGTGTATTATGCCATGGGAGTGCTGCACTATCTCTTCCGTATAAAAACGAACTGAGAATTTTAGACGCGTCATGTAATATATGCATGACAATATATGTAAATCTATACCCCAGATCTCAGCCTCTTATCGGAATTATCTCATGTTTTTCTTTCATCTCGTGGAGATATAATCAGGTGAATACGGGAAATTTAAAGGCGGTTCTACACGCAACATGTGTTCAATTACCCCTGTTTATCGGACTAAGACATTATAGCGTAGTTAATTCAATGAATTTAAATAAATTACTTTAATGGATAACCCTGCTCCATTTATAATATTACGATATATCTTTATTATGAATTAATTATAAAACGCCCTAGTCGGGTAATAAATTGTCTTAAGATAGTCGGGGATCTCTACTAATTGTATAGGCTCTTTTAGAGCCCTTTTAACTACTTTACCGTCTTTATATCTTTGTGTTTTTTTGGGGTCGGTCTCAAGGTAATAATCTTTTATTTCAGATGAAAGTATTTCCATGCGACTTTTCCATAATCCTGGATGGTTTTTACTATACATAACAGCGAGATCTCCACTTGGTAGCGGTGGAACAAGTTGTCTTTGTAGAATTTGTGTTATGTTAAATTGTGGGTTGGTTTTACTGTTAAAAAGAGGTTCGGATTCATTAGTGTGTCTCCAACCCAGATAAAGTCTTACTGAATTCGTAGTGAATTTCTGTTTATTAATTTCGTGTATAATGTTCTGATTAAAGATAATAACCTGTTTTGGTTTAATTTCTATTTTTACTTTGTTTGGATAATCACCCGATATCTTTTCAAAACCACCGCGTCCCGCACAAGTGTGTGTACCAGGAACACATGAGAAATATTGACTACCATGTTTGTCTAAATTTACCCACCCTCCATAAATGTTATCTGAATCTTTTTGAACACTGCACGTGTCCCGGTGAAAAGACTCGCCGCCGATACTTGTACCTTCTCTACGGATTGCAACACGGTCAAATAGACACTCTAGATAACGTTTACTGTCCATGTATCCAAAAACTCTAGAAAGTTTCTTAAAGAGAATGTATCTTAATTGATACATAACTAGATTATGAAAGCTAGATGGATTACCCAATGCCCCAAATGCTCCTAGTACAAATCCATATTGTGGATTATCTGTTTTGAAATCTCTCAATTGAAATTTCTTTATTTCTGAAAACCAATTTGTTCCCCTTAAAAATTCGCTTTCTCTTTTAATCAAATTGAGGTCTATGACTACTATTCCGTAATTTTTTAATTCACTTGCACATCTTCTAAGATAATCATTTTCAGCCTTAACGTATCGTGTTATGCACTTTATCAGTTCTTGTCTTTTTTCCTCTTCAGTTGGCATAACTGTTATTTAGTATATACATAATAAAAATTTTAATATGTATTTTTTTTGTAATAAATTACTTTAATTTCTTAACGTTTACGGAAGGAGTATTCTTCTTTTTCATCTTTTTAGCGTCATATTCTGGGACATCTTTAGCCTTTTTTGCATCATAATTCTTTTTACAATAATTCCATAGGTCTTTAGAGCCTATTTTGAATTTGCGGTCTGGGGTAGCCCTATACCAAAAAACACAGTCCTGTATATTATTACTTCTTGACGTATTATCTAAGACTAAACAATCATACCCCTCCGTACAACTATTGAGAACGTCTTGAAAAACCGAAAAATGCGGAAATATCCCAAAGAAATTATTATACAACTTTTGTTGATTTTGTATAATATTTTCCCTGAGAATGAAGATATAATCTATGTTAGTTCTAAGATCTGGTGGCAAATCCATACAATATTGCATGGTTAATAAAAATGTTATTCTCCAATGACGCCCATTCATAAATATCCCGCGGATATTTGGGTCTTTTATCATCCGTTTATCATACATACAATCATCTAATAAAACAAATACATCATTATCCGCTGTTTTTTTCTTGCCGTCTATTATTTTTTTTTGGCGAGTTATAACCTGTTGTATAATCTCCGGTTTATATTCGGAATGTATTAATATTTCTGGTATAAAATTTGAATAATATGCATTCCCGTCCTCGGTGGCTGATATTGCTACACCTGCATTTATATTACGTAAACGATAAAGTATATCCGCAACTAATGTGCTTTTACCCGTTCCGCGTTTTCCTATAAAAACACATGTTGCCGGCCCAGAACCTGTGAGTCTCTTCTCTTCTATCTTCTTAGGGTTAAATTTCGTTAGACTTATCGACATAACAATGTAACTACTACTATATTTATATTATTAATTGTAATAATCGGACGTATCTATATTATCCGACTCTAATGTTAAGTATGATACAATTAAACTAATAAGTCCGCCAAGTGCTGCACCCCCCAATAAAAGGGCTACTTCATTTACACCTTTATGACCTTCTTTCTTATCATCTTCGGCTTTCTTTATAATAAATTTATTTACTGCAAAAACTAAACAGGTGGTAATTATAATTATTGCAATAGCCTGTATATCAAAAACATAAAAATCTAAAGATGGAAAATACATATTTATAATAAGTTACTTTATTTTTAAAGTATAATATAAACTTAAAAATAAATTATATTATATATTATAAATATGGAAACTACTCAGATTGATAGCCTTGAATCTTACATTGTTATAGATTCAATAGACTTTGGCGAAACGGTTGTATTTACTAAGTTTGGAACCGAGTGGTGCAAGCCGTGTGTTAATCTTGAGAAGGTATTATTGACCGTCGAGGATTCTGTAGTTTATAAAGTAGACGTAGAGAATAGCGCGTTTGAAGATTTCCTGTCTGAAAACAGGATCTCTAATATCCCATGTACAATAATTAGATATAAAAAAAAGAAGACGCAATTTGTTGGCATGAGGAATCTCACTGAGATTGATAGAATGATTGAACATCTTAAGGCTTAAATTGAAATGAATTGAATCTCAAATTTTACAAAAAAATAACTGGTTTAAAAATATATTTCAATTTATAATCAGTTACTTACAGTTATGGCGGAGAACTATAAAAAATATACGCAAATCGAACATGTCCTAGAACGCCCTGGGATGTATGTCGGAGATACCAAAGACATAGTCTCCGATTGCTGGACCATAAACCCCGACAATAACACCGCGCATAATAAAATCTGTAAATGGAATCCGGGAGTCTATAAAATCTTTGACGAGATCCTAACCAATGCCTCAGACGAAGTCCAGAGGAATAAAAAAGTCACATGCATAAAGGTTGACATAACAGATGATGGCGATATCAGTGTATACAACGATTCTGGTATACCTATTGAAATTCACCCTGAGTACAATATTTACATCCCCGAACTTATCTTTGCGAATCTTCTCACCACCAGCAACCACGACGACACAAAGAAAAGAACAACCGGAGGACTTAACGGTCTCGGAGCCAAGCTGGCGGCAATCTTTTCTGATACATTCCGTATCGAGACTGCGTCCGGGGGTAAAAAATACACACAAACATTTGAAAAAAATCTTAGTAAAATTTGCAAACCCAAGATTGGAAAAACTTCCAAGGAATACACAAGGATTACATTCAGACCAGACTTTAAAAGATTTGGGATTGAGTGTATCACGCAGGATACTAAAGACATCCTGATAAAACGCATCTTTGACATCTGTGCAATTACTCCCAAGGGCGTAGATGTACACTACAACGGAAAGAAATTGACCGTAAAAGACTTTTCCGACTACATTTCAGTGTACATCGGTCCAAAAAAGGAATGTCCCCGGGTTATTCAAGAAGAACCGCGGTGGCAAGTATCTATCGCACCTTCTGAGAACGGATTTCAATGCATGTCATTTGTAAACGGCGTAAACACGTCCGATGGAGGAAGTCATGTAGACCATGTCATCAATCCCATAATCAAAAAACTAACAGAAACTATACAGGAAAAACACAAGAGTCTTACAATCAAACCTCATTACATCAAGGACAACATCTTTGTATTTATAAATTGTATCATTGAAAACCCGTCCTTTTCTTCACAGACAAAAGAAAAGAACATCACAAAGATTTCGGATTTCGGAAGCAAATTTACAGCATCACAGGATTTCATTAAGAATGTAGCCAAGCTTGGGATTATTGAAAATGTACTGACTCTCGCAGATGCTAAAGAGAAGAAGTCTCTACAAAAAACAGATGGCAAGAAAACTTCAAGAGTTATCATTCCGAAACTTGACGACGCAAACCGAGCCGGAACAAAGGACTCATCTAAGTGTACTATTATCTTCACAGAGGGCGATTCTGCTAAAGCCACCGCTATCTCGGGTCTATCAGTTGTGGGAAGAGACACGTACGGTGTTTTCCCCCTGCGAGGAAAGCTACTTAATACCCGGACAGCAACTTATGCACAACTGTCCAAAAATGAAGAGATAAATAACATCAAACAAATTCTTGGCCTACAAAACGGCAAGAAGTACAAGAATTTATCAGAACTCAGATATGGGCGGGTTTTGATTATGACCGATGCAGATACCGACGGATTTCACATCAAAAGTCTGCTCATTAATTTCATCGGAAATTCTTGGCCAGAACTACTAAAAATAAATTTTGTATCATCCCTTGTCACGCCGATCATTAAAATATCCAAAAGAAACGAAACGTTGCCATTTTACAACCTTAGCGATTACAACACCTGGAAAGAAAATAATAATACATCCGGCTACAAAGTAAAATACTACAAGGGTCTTGGTACAAGTACTTCGGCTGAGGCCAAGGAATACTTTAAAGATATGAAGACCCTTGATTACAAAATAGAAACGGGCGAAGATGAAAAATACCTAGAAATGGCATTTACAAAAACAGAGGCAGACGCAAGGAAAAAATGGATTCTTGGAAATATCAAGAGCCCAGAAACTCTCAATTACAATAATAACAAGGTAAAGGTAAAAGATCTTATCAACAAGGAACTTGTACTATTTTCCATCGCAGACAACATCCGTTCAATTCCCAGTCTTGTAGACGGACTAAAGCCGTCCCAGAGAAAAATCCTATATGGATGTATCAAAAGAAATCTATATTCCGAAATCAAGGTATCTCAACTTGCCGGATACGTCTCTGAAGTTTCTAGCTATCATCATGGAGAAACAAGTCTACAGGATACCATCATCGGTCTGTCTCAGACCTATGTGGGCTCTAACAATATGAATCTCCTAGAACCTGTTGGACAATTTGGTACTCGGCTTCAGGGAGGGAAAGACTCATCGAGTCCGAGGTACATCTTTACTCACCTCTCGAAAAATTTCAAGAACATGTTTAATCCAGATGATTACTCTCTTGTAAATTATCTAAACGACGACGGGTTTTCAATCGAACCATCTTTCTATGTTCCTGTACTACCTCTTATTCTTATCAACGGATCGTGTGGAATTGGAACCGGGTTTTCTACAGATATCCCGTGTTTCAACCCGGAAGACTTGAAAGACAGGCTTCTAAAATTAGTAGACGACGAGGATGCAGATATCCCCGAACTAACACCTTGGTATAAAGGGTTTACCGGCACGATTGATAAGGTAGAAGAGAATAGATGGGTATCAAAGGGAGTATATAAAATTGTAACAAACATTGTAACAATAACTGAATTGCCGATTGGGACATGGACGGAGGACTATAAAAGTTTCCTAGACAAACTAGAGACCGAGGAGCAAATTTATAGTTACAAAAATATGTCGTCAGAAACAGTTGTACACTTTGAGGTAAAAATTCCACTGGAGAACATAATAAACTGGAGAGACAACAAAGAACTTGATAAGAAGCTCAAAATGACATCATACATATCTGCGAAAAACATGCACGTATTCAATGAAAAGAATGAAATTGTGAAAATGTCATCCGCCGAGGAAATTGTTTACCACTTTTGGAAAATCAGGACAGACTATTACATTAAGAGACAGACTGATATTTCGCAGCGCCTAGAGAAAGAATTGAATCTTGTAACATCGAAGATTAATTTCGTGAACGATGTTATCGATGACAATATTAAAGTGTTTAGACAGAAATTGACTACGATCAATGAACAATTAACCGCAAGAAAATACCTAAAAATAAATGACACATATACATATTTAACCGATATGAAAATTCACACCTTTAGCGAAGACACTATCGAGACACTGGTTTCTAAACAGAAAAATATAACCGATCAATACAATTTAAATAAAAATTATACAATTTCCGACTTCTGGAAAAACGATTTCAATAAATAAAAAATAATAAATTAAAAATTAAAATCTATAGTAATAATAAAAAAATAATGGCCCTCTCAGCGCAAGATCTTCTAAAGGCAAATCTATATACTATTATAATACCAATTGCTCTCGCTGCGTTCTTCTGGATGTCCGTTGGTGTACTTGACAGAGACATCAAGGTTGCGAGCAAGGATAAGGACCCTGTTAAGTTTATAAAGGGGATGAATATTGCCATGGGTTGCATGGTAACCGCATACGGTGCTTATCATATATTAAAGATGACCCCGTTAAAGACCAGGCTACCTAAATTCTAAGTAAATACATTTAAATACAATGTAAATAAAATAAAAGGGAGTAATTATTACCCATTTTTATTTTATTTAGTTATTAGAATTATTTCACCGCGGTTAGCCGCGGATAAAACCACCGTCTGTGCATTCAATCCACGTTCCTTCTATTTCTGGTAGCTTATGGGAATTAAAAAATAATACTGCATCATTTGCAACATCGGTAAACTTTAATGGTCTCTGTTTATCCGGTTTCCATAATTTAGTTCCTAATGTGTATGCATTTTTCCATTTTTCAGACCCAGGACTTACTATACACACCGAATGACAGTGGAGATTTAGCAATGAATTTATTTTGGTCATGGTGGTAATTAATTTCATATAAGCAACAAGAGGCAATTCATTTTCATTTTCATTTTCATTTACATTTACATTTTCTTTAGACCCCCCAAGATCAACGAGTAAGTGATACCTAAGATTATGTGTTTTAATATATTCCCACGTATTCTGAAAATATAATAAAAATTCATCGTAACCAATTTCATTATATTTAGTTTCTGTCTTTAATTTAACGTTAAAAATGTTTTTGGCGTTATCTAAATTTATACAATATCCGCGCGTTTCCTTTATTATAACTTCACCTAACATATTTAATTTATTTAAATATAATTAATGCCAATAAATCCCGCGAATAACTTAAATATTACGTTTTTATAGTTATATTAAAGATAATACGTATAATTGTAGTATAGTATAGACTCCTCTTTTTAGATGGACGAAACAATGTTGCTTATTTGGAAAGACCTGGAAGAAATTGACAAAGAAAATTATCGAGAACCCACTAAGTGTGGCTGTATGCATACAAATGTAATTTACAATCCGTCGGATAAAGCAGATATATGCTTAGATTGCGGCCAAATTTTAGCAATGGAGGGAGATAGTTGTGAATGGAATAGTTATAAAAGGGAGGACGGATCTTTTCAGACTTCGCAGCAGAGGGGTGACTCATGGGCGAGTGATAATCCATATGACAAAACGGGTACAATCCCCGGATTCCATAAAAATTCTTTTATTATGAGGATGCATTATCAGGCTACTTTTAGTCATAAACAAAAAACATTTTGGAAAGTCTCGGAACACTTTGAAAATTATCGCACACTTCTCTCTCTACCACACGCTATACTACCCACAGCAAAAAACATGTGGCACATTTGTATGGAATCTGGAAAATTGACCCGCGCTTCAGTTAGAAATGGTCTGATATCTGCATGCATGTATTATTCTGGAATACAAAACAATATATCAGTTGATCGCAAAAAACTAATAGAAATAACAGAGGGGAATCAAAAGGGGTTTCTAAAGGGGGAGAGGGTTTTTCTAGAAATAATGCAATACGTGCCAGCATATAAATATTTAGGACGGGTGAAGGAAGATGTTAAAGATACCGATGCCTTTGTAAAATTCTGTAATCAGTTAGAACTGCCATTCAAAACAGTGTATATGTGTAATGAATTATATACCAAAAATATTGACCGCCTAGATTCAGTCACCCCTAAGTCTATCGTAGCCGGGGTATTACTATATGTAGTCAAAAATGAACTAAATCTTAAACAGCCATCTAAGGCTAAGATATCACAGACGGTTGACGTCTGTATCCCAACTATCAATAAAGTGATTAAAATTTTAGAAACATAATGCATTTAAAAATAAAATATATACAATTGTAAAGCATGTTTGCTCTATTGACCATGTTCTTGTCCTATGTTGTTAATCCGGTTATGTACCCAGTTTATAGATCAACCGTAAAGGGGAGGGGTAATTTAGTATACAACAATGAAGGAGATAGCTCAAGTCTTATCGAATCGTTAACACCTCCTTCGGGAGGAGAACTAAAACTTTTGACGCATCTAAATGGTAATGCTTGGGCACAAAATTGGCTTTTACACATGGGAAGGAACGATACCGAAGTTTATGATGACCACTATTGCATGGAATGCCTGAGTATGAAAGAATCTTCAAATATATACACATCTGAAGAATATCTTTATTTTGGATTTTTCCCAGATGGATGTAGCGGCAAGGCCGCTTACGAACCAAAATATTTGGCACTATTTGTAGTTCAACCTAAGAAACGCGCTTTAAATGCTAAGCTAATTGTTGAAAACCCGAAGTTCATTAATGAAGAAACGAGGCTAATAGATCTCGAAAATAGTCTTCGGCGGTTGTGCGATGAATCTTATGTGTTTTTTAAGTTTGATGAGCTTAAGAGACCAGGTCAAATCAGGTACTACTACGAATGGACTTTCACAAATTAACTGAAATTAAATTAAAATGTTTTGTTTATTGTAATAATGGATGGAGGAAGAAGATATTAATTTAGATGAATTATGGATTAAACCTCTTTATGAAAATCGTAAGGCTCCGGAATGGCCTCCCTGGGAAATGTTTATTTGTTGGTATTTAAGATTTTTAATTTTTTGTGACCAATGCCATGATTTTTTAGAAAATGACGATAGAAATGAATGGAGCTCACAAAAAAAATATGTATATCAAGAATTGGAAAAAGATTACCTAACTGACATCGAATGGATACAATCTGAAATCGAGACCGAACTTTGGGTAACAACAACATTACCGCCAGAATTAAAGCCAGAGAATATAAAATCCATATTGTTTCAGCAGTTAAAAAAAGGAAAGAGCGAAACTTTATTGATGGGAGATTATATAGATAATATATCAAAAAGGTTCTTAGGAATTGATGATTTTAATCTAGTTAAAGACGATTTTTCAAGGCGTTCTAGTAACCCATGTTCACAAGGAGCACAAACTATATTAAAATTTATTAACATAGCGAGCAATGATGAAGAGAGTCTCGCGACAGGTGGCACTATATTAGCTGTAGACGCGGATAAAAGCAAGTTTAGACTATCATCTTTTCTACACCATATATGTCAAATGATTACAGATAGATACGATTTTAATTTAGCAAATATGATGGCTACCAAATACGACTCTGCGTCTGGTTCTGGTACTCAAACTTTTATAAACGCCGTTGAAACTACTATGAAAACAGCCACAAAATCCATAACAGAAATCCATCCAAAAGGTATAAATATCAGTGTACAGATTAGAGGTATTGTTTTAATAGAATACAAAATTAATCCATTAGCTAAACTAAAAAACAGGGAGTGGAAAATAAAACATAAAAGCGAGTTTTTTAGCCCCCATAGCGCCAGCAACTCTACAGCATTTGAATACGCGAAAAATAATAATATAGATATGAGAATCCCTAAAGGAACACTTGGAAATAAAGGTGAACCTTTAGGGGATGGTGGCTTTTTAAAGTTTGACAGTGGCAAAAAGTTCTGGAATATGTACAACGTCAGGTCCCAAGATGAGCGCAATAAAAAAGTGATAACATTAGAAATTAAACAATTCTTTAAAAAGAAAATAGATGTTTTTAGTAAAACAAATCAAGCATTAGACTCCAGAAACACTTCTGTAAAAAGTTTAACTAAAGAATATCTGCCTATAGAAAAGAATGTTAGTACGGTAGTTTGTTACAAAACACTCGGCGACCTTGGACAAATATTAGAGTATTTTACAATATACAACAAAGGTTCTTATGGAACACACCTGTTCCTAACATTCGATCGCATATGTAGTAGAATTAGCAGTATATTCAATAGATTCACTATATTTGAAAGTCAGAATGACGATGAAATAGTAGCCCCATTACACGCATTTATACAGGAAGGATCCGTGTCCAGTGTGGCTGGCCTGCTCAATATAGGAGACCCGAGCAATACCGCCAGAGCTACTCAGGAGAGGATAGATTATGTACAGGGTCAGATTAAGGATTTTGAAGATCGGGCGGATACTGCGAATATTCTCGTCAATTTAGAAAAAAGACAACAAAGACTTACTAAAAAACCTTACTCAAGATTTGGTAAAAAACCTAAGGTTTCAATTAGGAATACATCTACAAGAGTTCTAAAAGCCAAATTAAAATCAGTGGGTATTCCATTGTCTAAGGTAATAAGGGGCAAGCGTATGAAGTTAACAAGAAAACAATTGGAAATGAAAGCCGATGGATTTAAAAGACTACAACTTAGATGCCAAAAAAGTGGTATCAGTCTTACATATGTTTCTAAAAAAGGACGTAAATATAAGTCTGCTAAAAGACTTCTTAATGATCTAAAAAGAAAATTTAAACCTAAACCGAAAATTAAACCTAAAATGAAATGGGGATGATCCGGGTCGAAGCCTGCGCCAAAGACAGGAACGATGAAAATGTCTCGCGTAAGCTTCGGATGATCTTCAAAGTCCCGAGAGTCCAATTTTGGATGATCGACGCCATTCCCCGCGACTATCTAAACACAATGTACAACTAGAATTCTGAATGACGACACCAAGATAAATTAGTCTCCTGGTGTCTGAAAAAGAATTCATTAATTAAATTATAAATAAAATAAATTATAATAAATAAGAGAATGTATCTATTATACCCGCTTTATCTACTGGCAATTGTTAGCTTTTTAATTATGTGGCCATCGGCCTCCGCAACCTGGTTTTCGCGCTGTTTTAGACTACCATTGAGTCAAGGATTTATGTTAGCGCTTTCTCCTATAGTTGCGGGAATTATTATTGAATCTCTTAAGGTAGATGACCCCGACCCCGAGAGGAGACAGGGAAAAATCCATACAGATTCGTCGCTTTTCGTACAGGGAGCCTTTGTCCTCGCCTTGTCTACACTTGTAGTATACGGGGTATATAAGCAATTCAACGGTAACTGCAACTTAGGGCATAAATAAATCGTACACCGTAAAGTGTACAATATAAATTCTATTGTATGTATTTTTTAAAAAAAAACATTTACAATACAATAAATGAAATACTCAAAAAGTTATCAGTCTGGGCATAACGAACCAGTATTGCTTGCCAGTTCTGGTGCAAAACCTAACATTGCAAAACCTAACATTGCAAAAACCAGGAAACAAAAAAATAACCCATATGGCAACAAAAAGGAAGAATTTCGCCGCGAGAATGCCATTACAGGCACTGCTGGACCCGGCGCCGATTGCGCTCACGACGCGGGTTACACCGGGGACGGCATGCCCATGAACATATGTTCAAGTGCTGCCCCGTATTGCATGAAAAACGAGGCCAACACACAGTGGGGGAAATGCGCGACAACGTCAACCTTGACCCTCGATCTCCCGCCCTGGCTCGTCGGCATACAAGACCCAGGCGAAGCCTGTATCTCCGCCGGTAACTATTGTAATAATGGGAACATGCAAGCATGTAATTGGCGCGATAGAGAATGTTCCAGTCTAGAGGCCGCCGCCCTCGCCCTCGCCGCCCTTGGCATCACCGCCGACGCCACTGCCGCCGCCGAAGCGAACGAAGCGGCCAGGACGAAGGCCGAGGAGGAGGCGGGTCGCGGCATGGTCAGGGAAGACATAGTAATGCCACCCGACACAGATGTCGAAACTTTTACGGTTAAGGCGAAAGAAGTTATTCTCACGATAATTAGAGACGAGACGATGCCTGATTGGGTCTACGAAACTATCCCAGCCGAGATGCGAGAAGAAATTAACAGTGAACATGGACTTTCGTTAAACACTGCAAAATGGGCCGAAATTTTTCATGCCATGGAACCAACTAACCCCGAAGGTCTTTTATCGAGAGGTGACGTAAGTTTTATTATATGGCAGAGGAAACAAATTATGACAATTGTTTCTTATGTTTTACGTCACTTGAAGAATAATGAAGAATGGATTATTTCGACCATGGGAGAGTTAATGGCTGGAAATTATAAAAGTAATGAATACGTAAGTTTGGCAGTTGAATTTTTTACACTTTTGGGAAAATCAGTTGGCTTAGAGCAGAACTCGGATCCTAATCTGGGAACACTTGGATCCCGACTAACGGCGTTAACAGCGGACAAAGTCACATTAAACGAAACAATAACCGAATTACAGACCCAGCTTACTACACAAAAGAACGAATTAGAGACAAAACTGAAAAAGGCGGAAGAAGACCTCGCCATGAGAAATAAACTAATTATTGGCCTCGCCGTTTTTATATTTATTTTAATTATTGTTTTGCTAATAAAGTGATCTCTCCATTTATTATCCCCCAAATTTAATATTATAAATATAAATATTATGTCTATAATAATAAATGGATTGTATACAGTATTATTATAAAAATCCAGGCGATAGAGATAAATACCATATAAAATGCGAAAATATGAAATTTAAAAATTTAAATGACTTAGATAAATTCAATAATAACGACCTTTTAGAATTTGTAGATGAAAAGTATTCAGATGATGCATTTGTAGAAGATAGTCCATTTACATTTTCAGATAACTATATAAATCTCGGAAATGACGACATTTGTAAGACAACCGATATGTCTCTAGGACCTCAGCAAAAGTTTATGGGTCAAATAATGGGACCGTCTAGCAATTTTAATAATTTACTTGTATACCACGGCCTGGGTTCCGGAAAAACATGCACATCTATAGTAGTTGCCGAATCCCTCAAGAATGCAACAAACCATAGAATAATATATGCTGTCCCAGCTCCACTTATAGATCAATATTACGAAGAGATTTCGGGGGAAATAAGAAATGGTAAGTTTGTTTCATGTCCGTCGTTTTGTTTAATAAAAAAAGGAGACGGAGAGTTAGAAAGGGACATCTATGTATCTGAGACCAAAAACTCTCTCCTTAATAAAAGACAGAAAGTACTAGAATCTGAAATTGCAAAAATGTATAAATTAGAAGTTATGATTAACAATGGAGACAATTCTCCGTTATTGGCGAAACAATTTAAAACTCAGGAAAATGAGGTAGCTAAGTTAACACTTGAACTCAGGAAATACCAGGAAATCATTAGGGGTAATATAATAAGAACATTTGAAATTATTAGTCATAATAAATTCATAGAATCATTATACAAAACGGGAAAAAATGGACAATTTATTAAAAATGAAATGCTCTTAAACGATTCCGGCTTATTTAGAGAAAATGGACTCCTGATAATAGACGAAATACAACGACTAGTGAGCGCAGGGGGAACATTCTATAAAAAACTATACGATTCCATAAGGTATTATTTTCATCCAAATTTAAAATTAGTTCTTATGTCTGCTACACCTATATATGATAATCCATATGAATTGGCACTAACAATTAATTTGTTAAGGCCAAGACTCCCGTTTCCTATTAAAGATATAGATTTTTACAGGTATTTTATAGGTGAGAAAAAAATAGTTGACGGCGAAGAAGTATGCGATAAACAAGCAAAGCCGGTAAATTGGATTAAAGATAACTCATGCGTAATAAATCAGGACCTTATTAGTTACATTTGCTCGGGGTATATTTCTTATTTCAAGGGAGGTAACCCAAATGCCTATCCTTATAAAAGAATTATAACAATTCAACACCCATTCTCCAATAAACATAAACTAGACTACATAGATGCATTGTATTCGGATATCTCAAAAGACAAACAATTAACAAAACCCGGAGAAACCGGTAATAGTAACTACGAAAACGTACTTCTAGGAAACTACGATAATACAGAGGACGATAAGATAACTGGAATGTTTGTAACTACTCAACAATATTCAAATATAACACTTCCTAAGATAGGCGAAACAGTAAATAAAACCCTTGAAGAAAAGAAAACTGCCTTACAGACATTTAGGCAAAATCTTAGATCTATTAAAGGAACGAATACAGACATTATAGAATATGTTAAAACGGTTTCAACTAAATTTGCATCCATAATAGAATTAACGCTAAGTAGTAAAGGACCCGTATTTATATTCTCTAATTGGTTAAAATATGGCGTAGAACCTCTATCTATTATATTAGAAGCACTTGGGTTCATAAATTTCCAGGGTGATAGCAGTAAGGCAAGTAATAAATATTTTATATGGAGTTCTGAAACTAAATCTAAAGACCCAACCGGGGCTTTAATAAAGCGGGCTAGAAATACATTTAATTCCCCCGAGAATTCAGATGGGAATTTGCTTAAGGTTATTTTAGGAACAAGATCGGTCATGGAAGGAGTATCCTTCAAGAATGTAAGACAGGTTCATATAACAGACCCGTGGTGGAACGAATCTAGAATTGAACAAATTCTTGCAAGGGCGTCTAGGTATTGCAGCCATTCTAATTTACCTAAAGACGAACAATATGTTGACATATATAGGCACTACTCCGTATTCCCCGGAGAAGGGGAAGACGACGACGCGGTTAATCAGATAGGCAATTGGAAAAATTTAGCAGTTGATAGTATAGATCAAAAAATGTTGCAATCATCTATTAAAAAGTATGCAATTAATAATGATTTCGAAAAAATAATCAAAAGCTGCTCTATAGACTGTAATATAAATAAAAATGGTAATATAGTAAGGTTAGAAGAACATTGTATTCCTGTCAGGGGAGGAATGTATCAGATTTACTACAAGAATCCTTCAAATGGTAGAATGTACATACGCGAGGGAATACCAGAACTTGTCCAGTTTAGCCAAATATACAATAGGGAATTTACATTCCCCAGAAATGATCTCCCTATTAAATTTATAGAGGCCGGATTCCAGGCTGACCAGGAAACAAATATGATTACACCGTACCCCGATTCTGAAATCTTATATGATACAGACATAAACCAGGATCTAAATATGAAAGAAGATATAATACCATGGACATCGGGAAAAACATTCAAAGAACTTGATATAGATGTATCTCTATCAAAGTATATGTCAGACTTGCATAGTAAGTTTGAACTGATACCAACTCTCAGGAAAAATTATCTAAATGAAACGGGGACTACTGCAATAACATTCAAAGACGATTATAGATTAAAAGATAATCTTGTAAAATGTATAAAATCTCTTGCGTCAAGTAATTTAGTATCAGAGGCTGTAAAGAGAAAAATTGCAGATGAATTTTATCTAGATTCTCAAAAAGAAAAAATCAATAAAAAGGTCCTGGACCTAATCTATGTATATGGAGCTTACCCCGAGACCCATTTAGAAGAATTACTACTTATGGGTATAAGCAACCCAAGTATTGTAAATGAGGCTCATGCAATGTATAAAAATAAAACTAAAAATAAAATGTAAAAGTAATAATAAATGAGCGCAGCCACGTTAAAATTTTTTGACAACCTAACAACGGAGAGTATAATAAACTGGATGATAACTAACCTGTCTGATGACCAAATAAAGATGTGTTTAAATAAAAGTGGCGTCCCTGATACATCCGCAATTTCATCTGGTTCTTCTCCCGGGGCGGGATCGTCAAGTGACCCAATACCATCTAGATCATCTAGTCCACTGTCATCTCGCCCTTCTAGTCCAGTGAGAACTCTAGATGCAGACGGTTCTGAAACAGGGGAAATTCTTGAAAGACTATATACGGAGTGCACAGCAACTGGTTTTGTAATAAAAGCCGTAACTGGTTCAGGTAGCAACCCAATGATACAATATTATAGATTCAAAGAGGTGGAAGAGGGGGATAAACAGGTTGGAATGAAAACTGTTATGGAAGGGGACGCCAATTGGGTATACATACAGAGCGATATGGATACATTTGAAAAATCTAAGAATTGTAGCGAGGAAACGTCGGCGGACGAGATTGAAGCATTTGAATATCTAAGGGAAGAGTATCAGGAAAATTATATGCCCGCCCCACCGGAAGTAATTGCGGCCGCGAGGGAATATGATAAATTAGGGTTTGAGCCTCCTATAGACACTGCAATGGAAGAAATTTCATCTGGTTACATATCTGATGTAATGATGAAGGCATTGAATAGTCAGAAAAAATCGGGTCCCTGGATGAAAGAGACTTTCCCAGAAATAGACGACGAATCTCTTAAAATGTGGCCGATATTCTTAATTAGTTCGGAAGATAAGAGATTAACATATATAAAACCCATTGTTAGAAATGGGACAATATCGTTTGTAGAGAGTACCATGGTAGCCTCCGTGATAAATACAGTGGCAAAAAAGGCCTCCAAGGAGTTTTATAGCGATGTAATTAGCCAGGGGATAAATGGAGACATATTGTCTAAATTTAATGACGCCCTTAAAGAACAGCCCAATTATATTATCCGAGGAGTAGAGTTTAATTACAATGAGGATAATCACAGGACTTTATTTGGAGACAATTACTTCGGTGAAGAACAGGAATATAGTTGCGGAGATGACACGAACTTCGGAGAGGATGACACGAACTTCGGAGAGGATGACACGAACTTCGGAGAGGATGACACGAACTTCGGAGAGGATGACACGAACTTCGGAGAGGATGACACGAACTTCGGCGGAAAAAAAAGTCCGAAGAGCCCATCGTTCAGTATGTCTTCTTTATACGAAGGACTCGACGATGATATGGAAGACTCAGTGTCTCCATTAACCGACATCCCGCGCCCCATGATCACTGGTCTATCCAGGGGCATTACAAAACCTAAAAAGGTTAGTGAGATGACAATACCAGAAATAGAAGAACGTATGCTTAAACAGCACGGTCCCAGATACTTACAGGACTTTAAACCCGAAAAATACAAGACCAAAACAGGGCACACAAATGTCCGTTATGTAAAAAGAAGTAACTGTGTAAGCACTTCTGAATGTATTTGTACACCAAGAAATATGGATGATTCTAGATACGGAGATGTTCCAGGGGACTGTCCTGTATGCACGGCTTCAAAATATGGAATTGCTCTAGACAGCACAAATGTATTCTCGGAATTTAATACCGGGTTTGGAGACGCGGAGGAAGAATTGTTGTTTTAGGTTTATTATCTCCTAGGCCGCCTTTTCTTACTGATACCTCCCCCCTTAAAAGCCTTAACCAATGAAGATACGCTAGGATCTAAACTCATGTCGTCCAACTCTGACATTAAATTCTGTGCATCTAATTCACTGGCGAAATTAATCATCTTAGTTCTTCTATCATTGATATTATTTCTATTAATTTCATATTCCTTATTATAAGCGTCCAATAACTTAGCAAATCTATCATTTATAATATCTTTCCATACGGTATAATGAACATTTATATGTCCGTGAAAAATTTCATGGGAATAAAAGAAAGTAACTAACAGGTTTAAAAATTTTGGAACATCGGAATATATCTTTTTTTCTATAGGTATACCAGTTTTGAAAATATTACGTTTCGTAAGCATATCAATTATATCGTTTGCTGCTCGTTCCATGTTTATATAACTTCTATGGATATTTTTTATTTAATAATATTTATTTTTAGCAATTTATTCATTACTAAAAATAAGTTTAAAAAAATACAATATACATTATAAATGCAGTACCTAGAGATATCTTATATAGGATCGGCGTGCGGTAAAAACCGCTATGAACCGCAAGATAAAACTATACTACTTCTATTGGCTAGACACTCTAAGGAATTGGTAAAAGCCATTTTATTCCAGATTGGAGGTATAATAGAATCAGATGGTAACACGCGGGTATACGACTCAGAACTCAAGGATATATATTCAGGGTATAAGAAAAAAATAACTGACGTGTCTACGATAGATGATGTTAAAAACGATATCATAAACAAACTAAAGGCTGAAAACAATGAAATGACAGAAAACGACATCACTATGGCAAAAGACTTCTTAGATTCCTCAATTAAAAAAGACTGCGGAAATAACAACGAAAGCTCCGTTATCAAATCTAAAATGTACACAAAAGGAAATAATTGTTTGCATAGGTATGTTCCATTCCATGATTTACCCCAGTATGAACTCAGGGGATTTCATGACGCATCTCATAATGATATTGTCATTGAAATTAAAACCAGAATGAAACTAATTAATGTAAGAAAAAACGATTATGATCTTTATCAACTATTTGGATACCTTTTAGTTATGGGGAAAACAAAGGGGAAAATTGTTCAGAAATTTCAGGATATCATTTTTGATACCGACATAGAGAATTCAAAAGAATTTGGTCTTATAGACATAGAAAATGACAAATGGAAGACTAAATTCGAAATATTCAAAAATGATTTGTATTCTTTCTTTAAAAAGGTAGAATGGATTTCCTTAGACATTGAGAACAGGCATAGCATTGCGATGCTATGTTTCAACGGGCCAATAGCTAAGATATACAACGGCGTACCTAAGAATGTAGATATTAATTATGAAAAAATAATAAAAACTTTATTTTAGGGGGGTTTTACCCAATTCGGTGATAATATTTAATATAGGTTCGCCACCATTTTGTAATATCTCAAGAGCCTGCAATTTCTTATTTTCTAATTCGCCACCAAACGCCCTAGATAAAGAAACGTCTGTTCTTATTAACATTCTTTTACATGTTGTGTTTATACTAGAATAAGTAGAATGTCCCATAACTACATGATTTGCATTATGAAATTTATCTATCTGTTTACGTATCCTATTGCAATTATTTACATTCAGTGTTTTGTCTTCAGAATAAATTCTAGAAAATACCGGATTATCTTTGCCCGTATTTTCTAGATATTGAGGAACTTTACCTTTACCCATCAGCCATTTAGATACATCCGAATTAATTTTATATATGTCCACTTTTCCCGTCGCGGGACTGATATTGGATTTTATCATTGCATCAGTTATAGAACCATGGATAAATAAAAATTCTCCGGCCTGCAAAATCAAGGGTCTAGTACGACCCAACAATGAACCCCCTATATTACCGGGCTGTAAGAAAGTAGTACGATCTATATCATGAAATTTGAACACATCTATATCTGATTTTTTAACATAATCCCTTATAAATTGTTTGTCGTCACCGAAGTAATGCGGATACAGTTCGTGGTTTCCTAAAATAGATATAACTCTCCCACCTTTTAATTTTGCCTGCGAGTCTAAAATAAGTATATATAAAATTATTTCAAGTTCCCCACTTTCTTGCGAATATTTTTTACTCATTCTTACACCGGGTCGTTTACCATCTAGAGTGTCACCCAATTGTATGACATAGGTTGACCCCCCGACCCAATTCCCAGATTTGTCAATAACATTACACATATATAACAGTCTCTTAAATATTTTAAAGTCCCCATGGATGTCGCCGATGGACACTATCCTGTTAAAGTTCATTATAATAACGATTTATTTTTTAAATATTTTATTAAATTCGGCGTCGGGGGGGAATCCAACTACAACTTTATCCCCGTGGAATATAGTGGGGAAAAATAGACCGACTGGTTTACTATCTATGATAAATTGAGATATTGTTTTGTTAACGGATTCTCTTTCATTAACCGGCATATCTGTAAAGTCGGGAGTAAATGCAAGGGATGAATCCGGTTTATATGTAACAATGGTGTAATCCTTGTAATCATTTAATTTATCTTTTATCATTGTACAATAAGGGCAATCTTCTCTACTTAATACTACTACCTTATCGGTTAAAAGGGGGAGAGACTTGATATCTTCAACCTTTAATTGCGCCGGGGGTTTTTCGTATTTGACAAATTTAGTAAATATATTTGTCGTGCAATATATTAACAAAGCCGAACATATTACTATTGCGATAGGGATGACAATTTCTATGTAGTGCATTTTATTTAATAATTATATTAAAATTTACAATAAAAAACACATAATAAGAGATTTTGTTATATTAACTAAACAAGAGATGAACGTATTTATTGCCGAAGATATTAACTGGGATAATTTTGCTCCCGTTACTAAATACATCTCAGATAATTATTTACCCGAAGATGTAAACATAAGTCATACGTACGGGAAACAATTGCCATTTATAAATAACATTTGCAATAGAAATATGTTTCGCTTGATGAGAATGTCAATCAACAGTGAGGACCCAACGAAATCTATTTACGATATCATTAAGAATTCAGATTTATGTATAGTTTTCCATAACTTCATAGAATATGACACACTGTCATCATTTGTAATAGACGTTTGCGAGAAAAACAACCGACCGTGTATAATAGTCAGCGAGCATAGTCAAAGGTATTACTTAAATGGCGAGATATGCGACACTAAATTTAAAAATGTAATAAAATCTATTAAGATAAAAGAAAATTGCGCAGATATGTTAAAACTTGACAGGCAATTTAATCCCCCGACTGTTGCGTTTCAACCAAAATCTATTGATAATGCTATAAAGAGAATAAGACATAGTTACGAACAGATCGAGGAACAGAGGAAACATAAATCAATTGCAATAATCGAACATTCAGACGGAAACTACTCACAGAATAAACAAATTGCCTACATAGATTATATGAGAGATAAGAAAAAATGGTTAAAGGAAGTTATTCCCAGGTCGTGAAATTATTGTGAGTAATCTGGTTTCTAGAACAGTTAATCCCATATTTATACATTTCAAATATATTAGAGTCTGTTAATAAATTCTGCGCATTCAAAACATCTACACCCCCTAAATTACCATCGCATATTATAGTGTATAAACTATTGGGTTGTTCACCTCCAACCATGGCCTCAATAACTTTCCCCATATAGTGTTTTGCTCCAGATTTTAATATAATACTATAACCCTTTACAAAAATATCTGGTGGGGGGGAACCCAGTATATTTGTTATGCACCCGTCTATATATTGACAGTCTTTGATAATTACAGGTGGGAATATGAAAGGAATACTCATCGACGCCATTATGGCGTCCTTTAACTTAATTTCTGGATAATCTTCTTTATTAAAATTTGTGTATTCTTGGGTAGTTAAATTTGTTGCATATATATTTATATCTACGCCATATTTTTTTACAAAATCTCCTATAGTTATCTCATTGTAATTCTCTAAGATAGATATCATAGTTTCAAGTGCGTCATTATTTAATATAGAATTATTAGTTTTAATATTTGAAAAATCACACTTTATGAATTCAGATTTATCTATTTTCATGATAATGGCCAATAGTTTCTTAGGAAGAATTCCAGATATATAAAGTATACCTATTAAAGAACCTATTGAACATCCATAAAACCGTTTTAAATCCAGTAGGTTATTTTCATGAAGATATTCAAGTGCACCTATGAACATTAATCCATCTATTCCTCCTCCTCCTATGCAAAGATCGTTCATTTAATATGTTAGGAATGTTTTATTTATTAGGATTTTTACGTACTTAGCCCTGTAATTTGACTGTAGATAATCATTTTTTGTTTTCCAGGCATGATGATGACCATAGTCTTGCACCAATGAATGCGCAAGTTCGTGTAATAGAGAATTAATTATCTCCTCTGCGGATACCGGGGTTCCATTGGGGTTGTATATTTTAAACCCGAGTTCGCGGCCCTTGTCGTAATTCCATGCCATTAAATTTGGATCCATATCTATCAACTCTCTATAACTTGTATTCTGTAATTTTATCTTTAATCTCCTAGAATCTTCTGGGTTTATACTTTCGTCATATATTAAATCAACCGATATGTCCCTAAGAACGTCCAATATCTCGGCAGTATTTTGATCCCTAGAAAGATATCTTCTACCCGATTTGGCTACATGAGATCTTGAACAGGGTACAAAAAATGTATATACTAAGAAGAAAAAAATAATAATAAGTAATAATAGCATTGTTCTTATTATGTTAGATATATTATTATTTTTTTTAGGTATTAAATCGTGGGACGTAAATTTTTTCCCAGTTAGGAAATATACAATAGATACTCGCATAGAGTCTAGTTTAAAAAACGGTAAAACTGTTAATACGTTAAAACTTATTGCCGATGAAACTCCGTCTCCTCAGATGTTTATATATAAGATTAAAAAAAATAGGGACATAAGTGATAAATATAAATTATTGTACTCGTTATACACCCTTTATTCTGTTATGATATTTTTGTTATTATCGGTTCAACCACTTTATTCACTCTATAGATTTTCGCAAGATGTAACAGACTTAAAATTCCTAAGTTCCTTTCTATATTCTTCTAATATACCTATTATCTACACATGGGAGAAATTTTATTTCAGGAGTAATCATTTAGAAAAACAATTGGAATCCAAAAAAATCAAAACAGTTCTTATATTTGGTTCTGCTATAATAAGTATAATAGTAAATTTCTTAGACGTAGCGTCCTTTTATAACAGTTATTATTGGTTAGATTTATTCAATAATAGTATATCATTTTTTTCTATTATAATTGTAGAGTGGGTATACTCAAGACTAATAATATTCTTATATGCGCTATCTTTTGTGTTTGTGATGAACTCTCATGTATCGGAGTTCAAAAAATTCGTAGGAGACTTAAAAGATGGAATAGAATGGTTTGAAGATTGCGAGTCTCCCCTTACTACAATAATTTCTCGAGTTGTAATAACCCGAAGACAAATAGAGAGTACTATATATTATTATAACGATATAATCTCTCTTACTACTTTACTTGGCGGAGCAAGTTTAGTAATCTTCATACGAGACATTATACCCGGTGACACAGATATTACAACCGAAATAGAATTTGAAGACCACGACAGGTATTTAATACACCCGAGTATAGTCTATATATCGTGTCAGTTTGCATTATTACTATATATGACAAGGTATGCAGTTCAACGAAACGATGTGTTAAAGTATATAAAGTCTATTGGATTTATAAACAAATTCTTATCTAAAATACCAGACGAAAAGATACATAATAAAACAAATGGAAAACTGGATATAGTAGCATTGAATATAGCAGATTCATCTTCTGCTACATTAGATTGGATTATATTAGGAAACATATTATCCGAACAGTGGCTAGACTTCAGTGTATGTGGTATATCTACGTCTGACGGGGGGCTAATTAAGAAGAGCGTCGCATTCGGTTCGGTTATCCTATTTGCAGTTAGTTTTTTTGAATTATAATCAACTTAAATAGATAAATTATATATAAATATAGCAGCTATGTCATTAAAAGAATTTAAGAGAATTCAGAATGGAGATGAAAAAACGGAATTAGTTTACCAAATATTATCATGGGATGCATTTGATGAAGAAATTGAAAAAGATGTGTCGGACGAAGAGGAGGAAGAAGATCCTAATACGGTCGACAAACGGTATCACATTTACTCATTTGGTGTAAACGAGATAGGAGAATCCGTATGTGTAAGATTTGAATCATACAGACCTTATTTTTTTGCGTTAGTGCCAGAAAAGCACCAAACAACGTTTAATACATATTCTAAAAACGAAGTTGAAAGGTTTATTCGCAACAAACTCTACAAGTCTAGGGACGACCTTATATCGGTTGACATTGTAGAGCGTAAGAAATACAGGGGGTTTACAAATAATAAGAAATATAAGTTCTTAAGATTCGTATGTAAAAATCTTGCTACATTTAATCGTATCAGGTACATTTTAAACCCAAAGGAGAAGAGTAGGTTACCTAAGATTTCTAACATCGATAAAACCACTCAGTTAAAATTTGATCTATATGAGTCAAATATTGACCCATATCTAAGATTCACTCATAAGATGGATATTAAAATGGCCGGGTGGATTAAGGTTAAAAACATCACTCAAGACATAGAAATGTCTAGATGTCAACATAGTTACATTTGTCACTACAATAATGCAAAGCCATATGATAAACAGGAAATCTGTAACATGACTCTTGGTTCGTGGGACATTGAGGCGTTTTCACACTCTTCGCGATATGATAACACGAATGAGTTTCCCAATCCAGAAAATCCACTTGACATTATTACACAAATTGGTACCAGTTTGTACAAATTCGGAACAAAGGAAAAAATCAAGCATGTCGTCACTATTAAAAGCCCAATAGACAACGAATGTGACCCAGTAGACGGAGTTATTATCGAGGCGTATAATTCAGAGAAAGATCTTATCGAGGGATGGGTAAAATTCATTAGAGATACTGATCCAGACATCTTAGTTCAGTATAACGGGTACGGGTTCGACTGGGCGTACCTCAATGCCCGCGCCAAAGTTCTTGATATTGAATATGTTCTACAGAATCTAAGCAGGATTGAAAGTAAGCCCGCGGAATTCATTGAGAGTAGACTAAGTACATCTGCTTACGGGGACAACACGATGAAGTATGTAAAAACGTATGGCATTACGCAACTCGACCTTATGTTTTTAATCAAAAAGGAACACAAGCTTGAATCTTATAAGCTAAATAATGTCGCAGAGCATTTCATCGGAGAAAACAAGGATGACCTTAGTCCAGCAGATCTATTCAGATACAATACATCTACTAAAGACAAGATAGCATTGGTTGCCAAGTATTGTGCACAGGACTGTTGGCTACTTATTGAACTGATGTTGAAGTTGCGGATAATTACTAATATGGTCGGAATGGCCAATATTACAATGGTATCGATGCAAGATATTGAACTTAGAGGTCAACAGATCCGGGTTCATACTCAAATTGCTTACGAGACAAAAAAAGAAAACTTTCTTATACCAACTACAGACTATAAACCCGCTGGGAGCGTGGACGAAGACGAAGATAACTTTGTTGGGGCAACAGTCCTAGATGCAACACCTGGCGCACATTTTGTACCAATTGCGGGTCTTGATTTTGCAAGTCTTTATCCGTCTATCATGATTGCACACAATTATGACTACTCCACTATAGTAGACGACCCAGAATTCGATAATCTACCTGAATGTACGTACGAGAGCGTAGACTGGGGAGATGGCCCCGTAAAGTTTGTACAGAATCATCAGGGTATTATGCCTAAGATTCTACAGCGCCTGTGGCTAGAGAGAAAGGATATCCGAAAACAAATGAAAACTCTAAAGCCAGACGATGATCTATATGCAGTTCTCAACGGAGTACAGTTAGCAATCAAGGTATCTATGAACAGTATTTATGGATTCACCGGGGCTAAGTATGGAAGATTGCCTAATAAGAAAATCGCTGCAGCGGTAACTGCAAGCGGTAGACAGATGATCGCTCATTCTAAAAAGTGCGCAGAAGAATGGTACGATTGCGAGGTAGTCTATGGAGACACCGATTCTATTTATGTTAAGTTTCGAAGTGATCTAAGGGGTCAAGCCCATATGGACTACGTGTTTAAGACTGCGCCAGAATGTGCCGATCGGATATCGGCTACATTCAAGAAACCCATTGAACTAGAATTTGAAAAGGTTATGTATCCGTTCATCTTGTATTCCAAAAAGAGATATGCAAGTCTATTCTGGACAAATCCTCTAAAGTATGACTACATCGATTACAAAGGAATCCAGGTTGTAAGACGCGATAATTGCCCATTTGTAAGGAACAATGCTAAAAAGATCTTTGAATACATCTTTCTAAATGAAAAGGTTCTTAATTATACATTTGATTCAGTAACTGAACTCATCGAGACATCTAAAGATTTTGCAAGAGACAAAATTAGGATGTTGATAAATGGAGAGGTCCCAATGAAAGATCTACTATTGTCTAAATCTCTAAGGACTGGTTATGCATTTGATCGCAAAGTTCTTTGTAACGAATGTACGAAAACATACTATGAACTAAATATTGTTGGAAAGAAAGAGATGGACATAACTGTATTATGGAAAAAACCGAAAGAAGATAACATTCAAAAGGAAACGCTTATGGAGGATTTTCTTAAAAGAGAACACATTTGTCCCAATTGCTCAGAGACTACAACCTTTAAACGCTGTCCGGCAAATCTCCCCCATGTTGCCCTGGCAAGGAAGAGATTAGAAAGAGACAAAATGGACGTTGTAAATTCGGGGGACAGGATTCCATATGTATTTGCTACATATGACAGTACAAAACAATTTGAAAAGGTAGAAGACCCCGAATACATAAAGAAGAATGGAATACCAATTGATTATCTTTATTACTTCGATCATCAATTTAAGTCTGTAATCGAAACTATATTTACTCCAATGTTGGAGAATGTACCCGATCTATGGCTAGACATAATTCCGGCAAAACAGAAGAAAACGCGCGCGAAGAAAATTAAGTAATTATTTTAAAGAGATAATACATAGTAAATGTATAATATGAAAGAAAATGAAATATCCCCCGGAAATCCCCTTTCAAGATTATACCGGATGCCATTTTTCTCATCTGAAAGATGCGACGAAATAGTTAAAAAAGCAAATGAAGCGGATTCATGGACAACAAATAGACACGAAAATTACCCAACCACTGATATACCATTGAATGATATCAAGACACTAGACTTGTCAAAAGAAATAAATGATATATCAAAGTTGTGCATCGGTGCATATAAAATAAATGGCACCATAACACCATTCGACCTATTTGTTGTTAAATATGATCCAAACGGACAGAGCATGTTGTCTATACATAGGGATAGTTCGGTTCTATCTTTTATAGCTCTATTGAGTAACCCCGATGATTATATAGGAGGGGGGACATATTATGAATATTATGACAAAACCGTTATGCCGGCCAAAGGAGATTTATTATTTCACAGTGGTAAGATAAGGCACGGAGGGAATAAAATTACCTCTGGAAAAAGATATATATTAATTGGGTTTTTTAATGTAGACAGTTTGTCAATACGCGAAGATATAAATAAAGAAGTGCCAACAAGCGTGTCTGATAGAAGATGTATAGATTATGCATACAGACACAAGACTTTGAAAGGCATAAAGATTTATATTAAGGTTATTAATATTTTAGAAAGACGAGATAAATTAACCAATATAATAGAACTAATAGATAATTTAGATATACCAAATACATGGACAATTAATACACAGATTGTAGTGGCGGATAGAGGGGAAAATCACACTGCGTACCCTATGTGGAAAGCCGACTTGGGAATACACGATGATTATTGGAACAGGGAAGTTACTAAAGGGGAAATAGGTTGTACAATTTCTCATTTAAGCGCGATAAATTCATGTAATCTTATAGATAATGAATATCTTCTAATTTTAGAAGATGACGCGGTTTTTTACAGTGATTTGTTATACAGAATTGATCATTGCCTAAGAGGTGATCACACGTGGGATATTTTAGACCTAGGTAGCAGACAGTCTTGGAATGAAGACCTCACGAAAATCTCAGATTTTATTTATAAACACGGCTATAAATGGAATACAGAGTGCATACTTTATAATAAAAACGCTATTAGAAAACTCAAGAATGTAGATATTAACAACCGTGTTATTGCTTACGACGAATTTCTTCCATGTGTATTGGGCAATCATCCTCGGGGTGATATAAAAGACTTATTTAGTGATATAGAGAGGTTATATTCAGTTATGCCTTATGAAGTTATGGCGTGGCAAAAATCTAACAAAATATCAGATACTCCAGTGGATGACAGTGGTTGTAATAACACTTATTCTTGTATGTTCAGTAGATTAAAGGACGACGATTGCGAGAATAATTATTGGATATTTAAGGATATTAAAAACACTGAGGTATCTAATATATCTAAATTAACAAACTCGGCAAACCGCAGTGCTTGGAATTTTCAGATTAGTAATTTAAATATGGGTGGTACATCTATAAGTACAGATGGATGGAAACTATACATAACTAATACAATCAAAATTCTATCTATTTATTTAAAAAACAAAGGTAGTAGCATTACATTCAGGTGGAATGGTAAAAAAATAAACGAACACAAATCTGTTATAGTATTTCCATCTTATCTAGAGGTTAACTTGGTAGATTGTGATGTCTATTTTGCAAATGGTTCGTCTTTTTATTAAAAAAATAAAATTTACAAAAAAAAATTCAATTTAAAAAAATAAATGATAATAATTTATATTACAATGAGCATGGAGTCCCGGTTTAATTGTTTCAAAACTAAGCACAATCTTGATGATTCTGCGATGAAAGAACTTCTATCACTTTTCAATGATTCTTTTATTGAGCTTGCTCATAAGCTTCTAGAAAGCTCTCCCCAAAATAACAGTGCTCCCGTAAAGAGTTTGAAGACTATTACATCCGGTGTGAAGAAGTGGGCAACTAAGATTGCTGCAGAATATGCAGGGGAAAACAATCTTACTCTAGACGACTTTGATAAGGAAAAGATCACAAAGAAAGATATCGACACCTATCTGAAGGAGGTAAAGAGTGTTTCTAAGAAAGTTCCAGAACTGAAAACCGAAAAGACAGACGAGAAGGACGAGACATGGTACAAGTCTAGTCCGGGAAAACCCAAGCAGGGTCACGGAAAGTGTTGCGGAATGAACAAGTCCGGAGATCCTTGTCAGAAGCCGGGGACAACCAATCCAGAAAGTTCTAAGAATTACTATTGCTTCAAGCACGCGATCGATTGGAAAAATTTTGAAGTATCATCAGACTCTGACCTAGATGAAGAAACGCTGTGTGAAGAACAATCTATCGGAGAAATTTGTAAGATTATCGAGAGTGAAAACGAACTATCGTGTGAAAATTAAATATAAAGTTATTGAGTATAATATAATATGATGAACTTTAAAGATTTCCTGGTAAAGAATAATACAGATGCCGAGACATACTTTGATAAGAAAATGAATGACTGTATAAACATGGAAGATCTCCCAGACGAACTCGTTGAATGTAATTGCTGTGAAAAACATACAGTTAATTTTCCTACCCTAGGGTGTAAACTACCGACGTCTGTTAGTAAAATTGTTTCACTTAAGAACTTAGATGTCTGTAAATGCGACTGTCCTTGTAGACATATCGCCAGGCACCTGTGTCGCGAATGGGACCTTGTAAATGAAGTAGATGACATAGATAGCGACGAAGAGATTTCAGAGGATTCTTTTTGCGATGGGTATAATTCAATGGATGATTTTATCGTAAATGATGACGAAACAGAATATAGATTTACAAAAAAAGCAAGAAAGGAACTTAATGAGGCTCTTAACCTATTTAGGAGTAAAAATATTCAAAAATAAATGATTTTATATATATTATTGATGTCAATTAGGAATATTTTAGTTATTATATTCCTAATTTTATTGGTCATATTTACTTGCGTCTTTTACTTTGCCGATTATAGAAAACAAACCGGAGATGAGATAATGAAAACATATATAAAAAACTATAAAAATTTTGAAAATTCAATTATTTACAATTTTGAGTCAGGAACTGGGGGTCTAGGTGACTATATTAAGTTTTTTATGATGACATTAACATATTGCATGAACAATAATATAAGATTCTATTATAAAATAAACAACACAAATATAGAAAAATATATAAAACCAATATACGACGAGATGAACATTACAGAAGAACAGATCTCAACTCTAAAAAATTATAAAATTAGTGTCCCGCGCGATTGGTATATAGAGTTGGGCGGCGAAACAGTGGAAAATAGTTATTATAATTATAATGTAAACTTAGATAAAGTATTTTATTTCGCTGAAAGTGTAAAACAAAATGTAAATAATATATTGCCATTAATACCTAATAATTACATTTCGATACACTTAAGGATGGGAGATGATTTTTTAGACGACCCCAGTGAATATCTAGATAACGACTCGAGAAAGTTTTCAGAGAAAAAATTACACGCATTCATTAAAAAAAATAGCGACAAAAAAATTATATTATTATGCGACAATACAGAAAAGAAGACGCAAATTAAAAAGATGTATGATAATGTTATCATTGCGAGTTCAGACATAGGGCATACGGGGCTAGCAAACAAAATAACACCTAAACAGGTTTTAGATACAGTTACTGAATTTTATATTTTAACAAATTCGAATCTAATATATTCAGCATCAAATTCTGGGTTTTCTATTGTGGCGTCTAAATTTAAAAATGCTAAGTTTATTAGAGGATTTGAGTGGAACGAATATCGTATTTAAACTACTTAAAGATAAAAATAATATTACAATATAACAATGGATGTCTTTCCAATTAAGGCGTTTATAGCTTACATGATTATCTGGGGAACATGGCTAGTTTCTCACGACGCTCTTTTAAATCATCAAGACTACCTTGTTAAGTTAGATAGTTTAATTTACAATAACTGTACATCAACTACAGAATTTCCATATGGACCACGAGAATTTACTCAGTTCGATATGGGTCGATAGAAATCTTTAACGTACAATAAATAAAAGGGGCACTAGCTCAGTAGGCAGAGCGCAAGACTTTTAATCTTGTGGTCATGGGTTCGATCCCCATGTGCCCTAGTACCCTTTTATTTATTTAAATGTTGTTATTAAAAATATTGTTTAATATAAATGATAGGATCGATAATATTACTGATAGTATTTTATGCAATATTGATTGGAGCATATTACATGTACAAAGTATTTTCTGCGGATAGATCGGCATGTTTTGGGTTGTCTCCGGAATGCGATAAACAGAGCAAGGCAACCCATGATGATAAGAATTTCGACGAGGCTCTGGGTAAAAAGTGTGATGATTCGAACCAGCCTTTTGGGGCGGCGGTAATAGGCATGTTATTCACGGGGGCGTGCACGACATCTTCTGGCGCATTATGGAAATGTTATGAGGATTTAGCATTGGAAAACCCTGACATGTTCGGAAAGGGCGGAACACATAGCTACATCACGGAGCTCACAATAAGCCGCATATTAGAAAACACGGGCAATTTCGAGTTCTCGCGTGCAGAGATTATTAAGTCATATATGCATTGCAATTATGTTATAGCGCCAAAATTCAAAACCAGTTGGTTATATTTTGGAGACGGGTTCTAATATAAGCTACATTTTATTTTTAATGCAGATGGGTCTTTAGATGTTTGAATATATGGACATCCACCTGCAATAATAAATGGATACACCCTGGGGCATATATTAGTTTTAACCCTAGGAGAACATCCAATGAAACTACCAAGTAGATATAAAAACGAACCAAACCCGATAAGATTGATTAGCATAGCGCGGTAGTGATATTTATCTGACGCGCTATATTAAACCCCTAAGGACAGCTATTTATTGAACAATTAAACATTTCAAATGAACCGCCCCAAACAACGCCAGCGCGACTCGATGCTAAGAATTCTATTATGGTAAACACTTGCATGGTGAGTCTGCATGCGTCTAAAAAGGAAAGGCAAGGATTTGGCGTCGTCTACGCAGTTCAACGAGGATGCCAGTCCCCAAAATAGAATCTCTCTCTTTGCAAACCCCCTATAAATCCCCTGAATACACACAGTGGCACGCCTTTTTACATTGTACTCGCGAAACAGTCTCTGAATGATACTCGCAAATAGATTATAAGGTCCGAAGTCAACTTCTGTTGACTTAGAATAAAGAAGAACTAGGGCCGACTTGTTTGCAAGCGAAATCAACGGCATTGTATTGAAGTATAGTCTGTACCCAGCCTTAAGAACTCCGAAGAGTTTACTGGGGTCTTTTAGTTAGTAAGTCTAGTTGCCGCGGCGCCAGCTACCCTTATTACTCCGGGTAACAACCGTCCATTCGGTCGAGGAATCTTCTATCGGAGCCATGATCTTGCCAAATAAAAACGCTGGAAGGGGTTCATCATCGTCGTAATCCGCCCACCTGCGCTCTGCGATCCTCAGGCTCCTCCTCAGCATAGGAGGGGCAGGAGGGGGGTCGGGAGAGAGGGACGCATTCTGGCGACGGGGCGTGATGTAAAGGCTTCCGACGGCGACGGCGGCGCGGGCAATGGTCGGGGAGTTCATGAGGCTGTTGTACCCCAATATTCCCGAGGGGGCCTAAAATTAGTGATTTTTAGCAATTTTCGGGCCTCGGGGGGCCCGGGGGCCCCTACCCCCATTTTCTGTAAATTA